>Ga0247722_10000868_pt1 | contig 17600 bp, 18 predicted proteins | sample MSEWelMarce3H_FC_FD_189094 | JGI IMG/M metagenome (GOLD analysis project Ga0247722, IMG submission 189094) | Subsurface sediment microbial communities from gas well in West Virginia, United States - MSEEL Well Study Marcellus 3H_FC | ecosystem: Environmental > Terrestrial > Deep subsurface >... | reverse complement strand
TTATATAGTTATTATTTATATTTTCGTATAAACTAACATAAAAATTTAATTAATTATTGTAATAATTATGAATAATCCGAATTTTTATACGACTTCTTCCTCCACAGGATCACCGACTTCCTCCACAACAGGATCACTGACTTCTTCCACAACAGGATCAACAATTTCTTCCACAACAGGATCAACAATTTCCTCCACAACAGGAGCAACAATTTCCTCCACAACAATAGGATCACCGACTTCCACAACAGGATCAACAATTTCTTCCACAACAGGAGCAACAACTTCCTCCACAGGATCAACAATTTCTTCCACAACAGGAGCAACAATTTCTTCCACAACAGGAGCAACGACTTCCACAACATGAGTTACGACTTCCTCCACAGGATCACTGACTTCTTCCACAACAGGAGCAACGACTTCTTCTACAACAGGAGCAACGATTTCTTCCACAACAGGAGCAGGAGCTTCTTCCACAGCAGTAGGTGCTTCCTCCACAGGAGTGACAATTTCTTCCACAATAGGGATTACGACTTCTTCCACAACAGGAGCAACAATTTCTTCCACAACAGGAGCAGGGGCTTCTTCAACAGCAGCAGGGGCTTCTTCAACAGCAGCAGGGGCTTCTTCAACAGCAGCAGGGGCTTCTTCATGAATAAGAGGAGCGACTACTACAGCTGTAATAGGAGGAGCGACTACTATATTTGCTTCTTCGATAGGTTCTTCAATAACTGTCTCATTTAAAACAGTGTCTTCAACTATTGTTTCATATAGAATAGGAGTGGGATCTACAACTGCGTCTTGACGCTCTTCTTTTCCGTTTTCATTAGAAATATGAGAATCTATAAGCGGTTCCACTGTTTGATTATTCACATCGTCATCTTCTGATAGAAAAAAATTACAAATTTTTTGCCATATGCTTTTACTTTTTTTCTTTCCTAAATTTGACATTATAATATATTAATATTTTAATTCTGTATTTAAATACATATTACATAATATTATATTATGTCATACGTATATCTTTTATTGGCAACGCCCTACCGAGACTCAACCTATGTAGGTGCTACAGTAGATTTGAATCGTAGATTAAGACAACACAACAAAGAAATTAAGGGAGGAGCAACTGCTACAGGCACCAAGGTATCAAAAGGAGTCACGTGGATACGAGCGATACACGTAGCTGGATTTCCAGACTGGCAAGCTGCATTACAATTTGAGTGGAGATGGAAACAAATAACAAGAAAATTGCCAGCAAACATAAAACCTTTAGAAAGGCGAGTGAAAGCACTAAAGCAACTACTTAGTCTTGAAAGACCAACAACGAAGGCAAAGGCGTATTCAGAGTGGGAATCTCCCCCGCAAGTTATTTTAGAAGACGACGAAGCGAGGGAATTATTTAACATAATTTACACTAACCCAAAGTAACAAAATATTTATTTATAAAATATATTAAATATTTCGTAAATATAATAATAATACAAATGATATTTTTAGAAACCAATAAAGAAAGGAGACTGTATAAATTCATATTTACAGGAAGACACATATATTGCTACATTCACGCAATATCCGAGACAACAAAAGATCTAAAAATAGTTGATCAAATAATAATCAATTATAACGATCAAGCGAAAGTGGAGGAATATAAACAGCAATTAATGAATCATAAGAATTACACTGATTTAATTACATCGATCGATAATATGATAAAAGGGAATTATGTAGTATACACAGAACAAATCGAAGCTGGTAAGTTGTATGGGAGTGGTAAATTAGCATGGTTTAATAATCTACATTTAGACCAAAGATCAACAAATATAATGCCTCCAATTACGATTCAAGACTATCATGATAATATTGAACCTATAAATTTTATAGAAGAAAATACAACCTTATTCTAAATTCGAAAGTATTGACTATTTATTGCGGATATTGTAACAATTGTTTCATATAATTAATTTCTGCTTGCTGAGTGCTAAAAATATTTTCTGCGAGCTTCTTAACTCGTTCTGAATTTGTTTTTTGTAATATTTCTTCGCTTGTAAGTAATGCCATGGAATGATGCTCGATCATTTCTTTTAGATAATCTTCATCATAAATGTACATTTGAGTGCGATACAAATATAAAAACATAAAAAGAGTAAGAGACAGAGATATATAATAAGACCAACTAACAAAATGACCGTAAATGTGAAAGTCGAACATAAAAACCTCTATGAATCCCATCAATAAAGCCATTATAAAAGATATGTAGAACTTGCCTACACTAAATCTGATATTCGCAACAGAATTTGACATAATTAGACTCATAATGAAGAATTGAATGACAAAACTAAGAACGATCATAGCCCATACAGAATAATATAGTTTCATTTATATTATCCTATAAAATATAAAATATAAAATATAAAATATAAAATGACTTTACTACGCAATATAAAATAATATAAACAAATATTTATATTATTATATATATGGCGTTGAAAGAGAGTATCAATATTTATTCAAATTATGTTCCTGTTAGTCAAATATTTAAAAGCATCGGTTTTACAACGGATTTAAATGGAGATATCAGCATAGATTTTTCTCTTCTCGAAAGTTTTCCTATAGTTTATGAGATAAATATTCAGATGTTTGATAAGAATACTGATAATGGTATTAATTACTATGGTCGCGCGTATATTTTGTATCAAGGACCAGGTACGTCATTTTTGTATATGATTGATGGTTTCAGTACATCAAATCTGTCTCTGTCCCAATTATCACCGAATGTTTTGTCAATTAATTCCAATAAAGCTGATCATTATATGGTGATTTCATTTAATGCTATTGAGATGAACAACTCGCAAATAGAAATTGTTACAAGTGAGACTTCACCTTATTTGTTGGCGACAACTGATATTACTGTTTATAATACGTCTTTTACAACTGCAACAGCGTCAGATGGCTATGCAGCAATGTATATTGCTTTAGCTGGCACAGGTATGGCTTATAAGTGTTCGTATGCTGTAACTGTAAGCACAACAGTTGAACAAGCTTCCAGTTTTGTTAAAACGGTAATGGCAACAGCAATAGTTAATATTGATGAAATTGATATATATGGAAATGGAACAATCGCTTCAAGTACTTATCTCGCCTTCACAAAAAATAATGATAATAATATGAATATTAATATAGCATCCCATCCATCTGACCCAGCAGCGCTTGGAATTTGGATTGGTGATAGTACTTTGTTTGTTTCCCCTGATTATGCCCCTATGTATGTTACATTGAATAGGATAACAAATAGTTATCAAAATTCTATCCCAGCAACAGGTTTGTCGCCTTATACATATAATTCAAGTTTTACAAATTCTACTATTTTTAATGGTTATCGTTTCACAACAGATTCGAGTGGCAGAATATTTATTAAAATGGGATCAACTGCTCAGAACGGCATGTATGCCACTACTCAAGGTGATTTTTTTGTATATAAATTTATTTGCGCACAAGGTAGTAACGAATCAAATAATATATTTGGGGTTTTCTATGTCTATATATCGGGATGGACCATAACTGTTAATACTTCACAGGCAAATAATGTAACTGCGTCGGTTAATACAAGTAGTTATGTGTTGACGATAGATACTACCCTTGGTGCAAACAAAAAAGTTTTCATTTCCTTCGAAAGGATAATTACTGCTTCTACTGCAATAAAAGCTCCTGTAAGGATATAATAATTGTATAATTTGATTATTTATATAAAAATATAAATAATTATTTTATAATACTTATATATGGCCTCGACGAATGGCGGGTTTTATCTTTTACCAGACTATGTTTCTCAGTATAATAAGACTCTTATTTTTCTATCTGATTCTACTGGAAGTGCGTATATAAATTTTGGATCTTCTCTCAATCCGTCATCATCTCCTGTTTTATATGAGATAAATATACAGACGTATAGTTATAATAGTGGCACTGGTACTTATGGTGATGGTCTCGGATATTATGGAAGAGGATATGTTTTGTATAATGGCTCTGGTACTTCACTAATTGTAACTCCAGATACCTTGACTGGAATTGCGTTATCCCAATCTGGGACTGGTGTTCTTCGGATTGATGTCACTGGTTCAGTTGTATATGGCGTAGTAGTTTCATTTTGCCCCACTTTGAAAAATACGACACGGTTGCCACCCACTGAGAGTCCTTATCTTCTAAAGTCCTACGATATTTCCATATACAATAAAAGCATATTAGCAACATCTTATACAAACGGATCTGTATATATTAATATGGCAAATAGTGGGTATAATATGGGCGTTGAATGTTCTTATGAAGTCACTGTTGCATCAATAGCAGGTGGATTTAGATATGGATGTGCTACTGTAGCTATTAATACATTGAATGGTAGTGACGGTGTTGTCTCTGTTATCACACAGTCAGTATCTTCTGATATCACTTTTTCGTCTGACTCCACCTTTTTATTGCGTATAGATGTAGGTTATTCGGGAATACCGGTATATATTTCATTCAATAGGATAACAAATACTCCGGAGAATTCATTAGCAGGAGGGAGTGGTAATACCTATGGTTATGATGGTACCTATTACAATAGCCTGAAAGTCCAAGGTATTCAGTTTACGACTGACGTAAATGATCAGTTTTATATTAATATGACTTCAACAACTGACCCTAAAATGAATATACCTACAGGGAATGATTTTTTTCTATACAAAATTTTAGCTACAACAGGCTCGACTAACCTAATTGCTTGTTATTATGTTATCGTCTCTGCGTGGAGTATTGGAGTTCTCTTGTCTGCACAAACAAACACTAATATAAATATAGCTGTTGATCCTTCAACTACAAGGCTGGGAATAATAGTAACCGCCACTCACACAGCAAGTCAAATTGTTACATGTTCATTCCAAAGGATGATTGACACTACGAATTCTGTTGCAGCACCAGTAATTTACTAATTTCTTTTTCTGCTTTTTCCACCTTTTCTCCTATTTGATCGCGTTTTTTTTCCTTTTGACTTCAATGATCTTGTAACAAAAGCATCGATCTCTGTTTTTTTTACTAAAATGAGATCCACAATATTTTGATAAAAGGTGCGGAATTCCTTCTTCATTTTGGGAACATCATCAATGCATATCCATTTAATCTGTGTTTTTTCGAATATTTTTGTATCACTGATGATCTTCGGGTTCAGTCTCTTCTGTAAGAAACGTTGATTGTTATTGTAATAATATGGTAACATGGGGTCATATTCCATAGGAAAGATATGGACACGATAAATACTGTAGCCAGTGCTCTTATAATCAACGTCAAATGTCCCATAACGTGTTAAAAGATGTTTGACGTCTGCATCATTTCCGAGAAATCCAGTGAGTTCTTCACCGCCTTCTCTTATAGCGGTTTGGATATAGCTTTCATTATTATCCGTTCCGCCACCGAAATCTGACCAACCAGGATTTTCATCGTTTGGCCGTTCTTTACCAAATAAAAAATATAATTTTCCTTTATAAATAGTTACAGGTAATATAGACGCACCCATTATATATAATCAAAATATAATATTATTATTATTTATAAAATTGAAATTTATTAATTCATAATAATAATAATAATAACAACAATTAAAAGCAATAATATGTACAATAACGCTCAATTAGTAATAAGATCGGATTTTGATAAATTCAAAATTGGATTGATTAATAGAATTTTGAATAATTATGAAAATACGGATGAACGGCAACAAGCAATTGATAAAATTCCAGAGGTTACAATTGAGAAGGCAATTAAAGACAATGCTTTTTGTAAGGAAATTTTACCGATTTTATGGGATGCTACACCACCACAAAATGAAAAAGATTATTGTTATAATTCACAAACGGTGAATGTCCGTATCTTTGGAGGATATAATAAAGAACTAAGAGTAAAATGTTATTTTCACGGTGGTATAAAAGGGAATCCAATTAAGGGTCACTTGCTTCAAAGTGAAATTGACAAAATTACAGCGGATAATATTCTTACTGTTATTAAAGAAGCAGCATCTCGTGAGGTGTTAGAAGAGTCAAATATGCAATTAGAATTTATAAATGAGAATATATGTTCATTCCATCTTTACAACAATGTAGTTATTGGTAATTATGAAATTATTACTAATAATGATAAACATAATGTAATTATTCGATTATCATCGAATAATTATGAAGCACTTAAAAAAAGTTTTCTTGACAATTTAGAAGAACATAAAACATTTATGGAAAACACAGGTGAAATATCAGGATTTATCTTATAGAAAATTTATTAATAATATAAAGTCTCACACAGTTTCCACTATATTTTGGGCTATTTTTTTTCCACCTTTAAAGGAGGGTTCAATATCATAGACAAAATCTTCCTCTATAACTAACAATTTGTTAGTTTGTATCAATTTATATCCTTGAAAAGTGTTGTCTTCTAATAATTTATTCCATTGAGTAATCGAATCATAATATGACTTATAATGTGAATTAACTGGGTAATATAGATTCAGAGAAAATAGGCGTGCATTGGGGATCCGTGATTTGATTGATTTAATTAGCTCGAGATATTGATGAAACAAATTGGTGATTGCCCTTGTATCCATTCGGATGCGACTGTTTAAAATATTGTTACCGCCGACAGAGAGAAAAATAGAAGTATTTGAAATATTTAGATCTGTTGAAATTTTATCTAATTGTGAGTAACAATCATTTATCGTGGCTCCATCTTTAGCAAAATTATACAGAGTAGTACCAGTTCTGTTTTCTAAATCTTTGCTGATCATATCAGAAACTGATTGTCCGGATAAAACATAGGGAGAATTATCTAACATACTGTCGCCAATTAACACAATATTACGTCCTGTGTTACGAAGTTTGTTAGTATAATTTTCTAATATGTTTGTGTTACACTGTAACAAAAATATAAAGATAAATGCGAAGGCAATAATACATAACAACACAACTGAGTATATCATATAAATAATGAATATAATATAGTTAATAATAGATAAACAATTTCACTATATTATATATGAATAAAAGTATAAAAATAAAAACAAACTCAAAAACAAAAACAAAAAAAATATTTCACACTGGAGGGAAACCACCGATTTGGCCTGCTGGAATTAGACGTAAGATTGAATTAAAAAATCAAGAAGAAGAAAACGCAAAAAAACAAAAACAACAGATAAAACTTGTAGAACCAAAAGAAAAGGATGAGTTTATTATGACAATAGAAGAGGAAAAAGAACCGGAGGAAGAACAAATAATTAGCGACACGGGTAGCGATAGCGGAGAAGAAACAGAAACAAAGGGACTCAGCTATTTTTCAGACACAGAAGACGATGAAGAGGAACAAAAATATGAATGTAATGAATACAAAATATCCTACGTAGGAATTGGTGATGACAAATTTTCCAATAACTGTTATTTAAATGTAGTGTTTCAATTGTTTTTTCATATGTGTTTTCTTAGAAAACAAATGATCGAATATAAGACAGAAATCGCACAAAATAATCCAAATTATCAATTGTCGAATATATTGGACCAATATGAAGCTCTGGCCAAAGAAGAAGGTTTTCAAAGCTTAAATTTAACAATAAATGACTACGATCGTATCAAATCGCTTGCCGGGGTTTCGCCTCATGTAGATTCACAGAGCGATCCTACAGAAGTATTGACACAACTAATAGATAAAATGAGTGAAATAAATCAAGACAATGGATTCAATTTATCATCATATACATACCCGTTACTGTTTGGGATGAATAACAATTCAATTACTCCAGGAGTATATTTATTACAAAATGATGGTAAAAGGGATACAGATATACAAGAAGTCATACAAAAACAATCCGAACAATTTGTTTTTGATAATTCGACTACTCAGACATATATGATTCTAAACGCAAATAGAAATTCCAATAATGGAAAACTCGAAAATAAGATAAATGCGACACCGCAAATTAAAATAAAAAACTTATATTTTAAATTAAAAGGGATTATAGCCCATTTTGGCACCGGTAATGCAGGGCACTATATCTATCTAACATATAGCTTACAAGGAGATACTATGAAAATAGATAAAATTTATAATGACAATGTAGTGATAAAAATCAATGAAAATGGAACTATCAAGGAAAACCAATTACAAAATGGGAGGTATATTGAAATTTTCACAAAAAAGATGGACGACCTAAAAAACACAAGTACTTTTTCTGAGGATCAAATTACAAAAATAGATTTGATTCGTGATAATACAATACAAAAAAAATATCTCAAGGGAGTTACAATACCTAAACAAATAGAAGATATTGTGGATACATTTAAATACATGGTGCAAAATCGTCCAAATTTTATATTATTAGACGAAGTCGATTTTTTCAAAGTTCTCGCAACAAATACCAAGAAAAAGTTCCTTTTGAATGACACCTACACAGGATTAGACCCTAACTATCAAGAACTGATAGATAGAAATGGGGTTGTATTTTTATACGAATTTGACTACGAAGAAGAAGAAGAAGTAGAAGAAGACAAGGAAGATTACTATAGCGATGAAGAACAAGAAGAGAAGCAACCAGAACCACCAGTTCCTGTTACACCAACACCAGTTCCTGTTACACCAACACCAGTTCCTGCTACACCAACACCAGTTCCTGCTACACCAACACCAGTTCCTGCTACACCAACACCAGTTCCTGTTACACCAACACCAGTAAAACCTGTTTTGTCTGATGACGATAAATTAGATCAACTAACAAGGGCAAAAAGAATGGCATTCCGATTGTTTAATTTGAAAGAGAGAATCGTTGATACAAAACAAATAAAAGTGAAATACGACAAATTAATTCAAATTGTAGAAAAAAATACACCTGAAAATATTAATAAAAATGAATTAATAGAAATGATAAAGGGTATATATGATTTCACGAAAATAATGGTCCAAATGTTGTTAGATGTTAAAGTAGATGTGAATCAATCTTTAATATTAGATACTCAAACATTTGCTACCCATAAAGATTTTATAAATAAGTTATTCGATTCTTACTTAGTTTATGAAACACAGTTTTTAGAGTATAAAAATTTGTCTATAAATGATTCAACAATAAAACTGGTTTCTCCAAAGATAGATAGATCAACACGAAAATACATAGATAGAATCAAAATGTGTAAAAATGTTAGTCAAATGTTTATGACAGGTGTAAATAACAAAAATATTGAACTATATAGTGAATTGCCAAAAATAACAAAAACAAGAAAAACAATAAAAAATAGAGCAAAATAGAACTTTATTTTTCAATAATCACTTCTTTTGCTACCTTTGTGATTATTTTTTCATAATTGGTTGTTTGCTCTTCTGTGGTGCCCCCTGACATTGCGTTACTAACAATATTTAGATACAGATCATTCTTTCTTGAATCGGAATCGGTGCAATCCGGATACTTCTTTCTCCATTCGCTTATCTGTTTTATATTTTCACAGGCAATTTGCTTTATCGCCTTTGTTAAAATCGGTTTGTTAGTTTCATTCTCTTTTACCCACTGATCATCATTTTTTATATATAATACCTCTCGTTTCACATCGCTACAATGTATCGGTCTCTTGGTTTGATCTAAATCATTTAAGTTTTTGTTAATAATTCTGGAGACGCCTTCTACATAACCCAGTCTCCCAGTTGTTTCCAAATCTTCCAATTGAACTTTTATGGAGCTAACAAATTCAGCAATGTTCAATGCATCCTTACATTCCTCATTCAGAAAGAACTGTAAATTAAATGATTTGTTATGAGAATTTGTGTGAGTAGTATTATTATTGTTAGTTCCATTTTTGATTACTTCTAACATTTGTTTTTGTAGTTCATTATTTTGCTGTATTAATGTAAGGATCAAATTTTTATCAGATATATCTATATCTTTATTGATTTCATCTTCTTCTTTTTTATTTATAGATTCTTTAATAAAAACACATTTTTTCTTGTGATTCCATAAACTTTGTCGGTGTTTGTATTCATTACCGCAATCACAACTAAATATTTTTTCTTGTGTTGGGATTTCTGGGATATGATGTAAGTATTGTGTAAGTCTCAAATGTTTTGCTGTCAATATATGTTTATTATAATCTTTTTTATTAGCAGTTATGTATTTACAATTAGAGCACTCATATGTGAATGGATTTTTAGGGATAAATGAGTCAGTCATTCGTAAGTATATAATACTTACAAAAAAATCCCTAAATACTTTACGCATCAAAACATTAAAAATATATCATCACATATTTTTCACTGTTAAAAATATTTTTAGAGCATTATGATAAGGATGCTGTTTTCATACCCCTTTTTCAGAATCTACTTTTCGATTTTGCATTTTGGACATTTATTTTTGTCCATTTCTGAAATAAATTTTCCAATTTGGAACCAACAAAAGCAGAAAAGCAGAATTCTGAATTAATATATATTATTTTTAACTTAAAGAGAAATAACATATATTCTATTCTATTCTATTCTATTCTATTCTATTCTATTCTATTCTATCTAAAAAAATCATCATCTGGTTTCATTTTAATATTGCCCTTTATATAATTTTTGCCAATACTATAAAATAAATAACCAATCCCCATACCTATAAAAAGTCCTACTACCAGTTGTAAAATAGTGTGATTTGAATACTTGTAACGTTGAAACAAGGATAACATTGTGATAACAATATATGATGCGGTGATAAAAGAATTTTTAAAAACCAATGTGATAAATGCCAATTCAAAACCACAACCCTGGGCATGAAATGAAGGCATACCAAATTTGTCATGTTCAATAAATTTGTTATTCGCGATCGCGATTTCTAAAATTCTGGAACTGCTTGATGGACGAGGCTCCTTAATTATATTTTTGAGAATATAATTTATACTTGTGTTTGACAACAAACCCAAAATATAAAATTTCAAATAATTTGTTCTATTTTGCAATAAAAATACGGAAGTAATAAACAAAATTGTAGGAGATAATACACCAATATAATCAAGAATTAAAGTAATGTTCAATTCATTCGAAGGCATTGTTATATATAGATAACAAAATATATAACAAGATAACTTAATATTGATACAAATTCTCACTAATTAATGTGAGACACCAGTCGACTCCATGTAAATCAACAATGTATCCCCTGTCATCTAATAGGCGAACACGTAACCGATCTATATCAACTGGACCAAAATAAATTCGTTTGTTGTCCTGAAGGGTACCACTAAAATCCACATATACCTCACCAGTATTGAGACCACTGCGTTTTAGAGGAATCAGAGCGAATGTATCCGAACTCGTCGGTGCTTTACCGCGATATGATGTGTTTTTTTCTCTATTTTTCATAATCTCATTCACTGTATATAGTTGCGCCTGTGTTAATGTCCTCGGTGCGGAAGGTAGAATTGTCGGGTAACTCCCATAACTAAAACTTAATTTATCCTGAAGAGTATTCACAATATTAACTGTGTTTAAACCAGCCGCGACTGCTTCTTGGGATGTAATTGTCGATAAACTTCCAATATTATTTGGTGATAATAAAGAGGGAATGTTTGCTATATTTGGGCTACAAATATAGGGCTGAGATGTGTTATAATAGCTTGGTATAGCTAATTTCGTGGAAAGTTCTGTAATTGTTACAAGGCTGTTATTAATATGATTTTGATTGTAATCATCGATAACCAGGATAAAATATTTTGGGCCAAATAAATCCAAAACAGCGATTCCTATGTTTCCCGGGGTAGAAAAAATAGGAACAATTGGTAATCGAAATCCCATTATCCATCCCAGAGTGCCATTAAATGTAATATTATCTACCGCACACGAAATTTCATCACTTAAACAATTTAATTGGCCAGTAAAATCAAAAAAGGTAAAATAGGCATTCGTATTCGAATTAAAAGCGGTGTTAGGAAGTATAGTTTGAATTGGATTTCCTGCAGGATCGATCCAGTTAGTCAAATTCAACGTTATTTTACCGCTATTTTGATTATATGAAGCAATACTTGGCACTGGTAACCCCGGATAGGTAAATGCTTGCGTATATGATGGTATTACATAGGGATCTTGAAAATTCGCAAGGGTTGTAAATGCGGCATTCAATTCATAACAAAATGTAGTTGCGGTGTAGTTACCAGGTTGAATAAATATCTTGAATGTGTTTCCGCTATTTGTTATCCAAAAACATGTATTTCCGAATTGATGGTCAATTACATACCATGTAAAAGGAATCTGTATCGAATATAAACGTAGTGTAAGAACATTTTTAAGTTGGTCTGATAAATCAAGTGTGTAATCAGTTGAAATGGTGTCTACACCACCGGAAGCTTGGCGAAATTGGCTATCCAAATTTATAAAACGTGTAATTATATTTTTAAGATTCGGATTTAATGTATCTTGTGCCACAGGAAGAACATAAGAATTATTGACGCCAATTTGTTCTCGGTTCATAGGCACATGATTGTTACCATATACATCAATTTTCTGAACACGATCGGAATTTTTTTCGTTCTGAACGGAATCATCCTGACGGAGTACTTCATTTTTAATCCATTTATCGGTTTGTTCTGCATCCGGTTCATACTCCGCATCATTTCCACCTGTTTGTAACTGATTTGTGTATTGTAAAAGTTTGCTCTGAATATCTTGGAAAAAATTTACCATATTGGGTGAATTTTCTTCGGTAAAACGATCGATATATTCATTTGTTTTGTCTGTAATTTCTTCTTCTGTTGGATCATCTAAATCCAGAATACTCAATAATTCGGTAATAGTATAATTATCTACATTATAATCCATTGTGCTCATATTATAGAAATATATACAAATTATTTATATTTAAATAAAAAATAAATAATTTATTTTGCGCATATTCAACAAATAACGTTTTATAATCCCCTGTATTCTAATCCCCTGTATTCTAATCCCCTGTATTCTAATCCCCTGTATTCTAATCCCCTGTATTCTAATCCCCTGTATTCTAATCCCCTGTATTCTAATCCCCTGTATTCTAATTTTCTAATAATTTAACTTCTGTAGATTCATTTTCTTCTCCAGAAATTTTAAATACATTAATAAACATACCTTTAACTTGTCTTTTTAATACTTCCAATTCATATTCCCAATTTAAAACCAATTTTTCAGTAACAATTGTAATTCCGGATTGCCGTTTCAAATGAGATTTTCCTTTAAACAATATTTTATCAAAAACAGCGACTATTTCAGGATCAATCGCTAAAATTTTTTCACGACTTAGCCAATGGTCTCCACGGTAAATGTAACGATTGTAGTTGCTATCATCATAAATTTTGTGTTTCTTATCAAAAACAATGTTGTTACTGATGAGACCAATTCCTTCTATTCGATTTTCTTCGTTATTCATTTCAACAACAAATAAAATAATTCCTGCGGGATATTTCGCATTTATTTGAAATCCAGTGCCGTAAATGACTGGTTCGCCTGATTTCATGCGATATGCCATATTTTGGGCGAGAGTATTATTATTAAATCTGGTAGATGCAATATGAAACATAGTGTAACAGCGTTATAACTAACAAATAACTAACAATTTGAAATCAATTTTATTTTAATATAACTTTACCTTCATTTGACTTAAAATATCCTCCTCGATGTCGTCTCGTTCGTGTTATTCTGTGACGCATTTTTTTTGATCTTGTGTAACGTCTTTTACTTCGGCTGTATTTTCTTGTTCTACTCATTTATATAATAATAAGAATATTATAAAATTGTAAGATACCTACTAATATTTATTCTCTTTCGTCTAATTCAATTCGTAGCATCAGGTCTAAAATACTATAACGCTCTGAAGCCAAACTTTTAATCAATAATGACCAAGGAGTACAACTATGTAATCCATCAATTCCCTCCTCACAAAATAAATTCAATAACGAAGGATTGAAACCAGACATCATCGATACATTCTTCTGAGTAGAAAGAGACGGAAATCCACTGGTGGATCGCAAGTTCCAAAATAGAATATGTGGTGCCTTAAATGGCTTATTCCAAAGGCGCATTCCCGCATCCGCATATTTTTTCTCAATCATCTCCATCATATTTCCATATTTACAATCGGCTTGATCTATTTGCATGTCAGATAAGATAGTTAATACCATATCTTCCACATCTTCTGGTTGTAACTTATGCTGAATAATTGCGTCTAAAATCAAATTTAATGCCGCCGCAAAATTTGTATTCATCGCCCAATCCGCACGCTTCACTGCGGAAACCATAGAAATAAAATCATCACACCCATCTAAATTTACCCACGATGGAGTCGCAGAAAAGGTCAAAATACGCTTTCCGATAAGTGATTTCTCCGCGATTCGGATCCCTAATGCGATGGCAGCAAACATCGGGTCACCATTCATTGATCCAGAAACATCAACCATTGCGACCATTTTTCCCAATTTTCCAGTTTGTAATGAATTATTCAACCATTGCGCATTCAAAATTTGAGATTCAGATGAATCAACCCTACCATAATCAATTAACTTAAGTGCGTCTTTGGTGAAATCATTCATTCCAATTCGCTTTCCCTTGATTTCTACTTCTCCTTTAGCCGCCTTCGCGGCTAATTCTTCGAAGGTTTTCGCACACTGAATACGATCTTCCAACGTAGATCTAATGTCCCCTTTCTTTGTTTGATTCAAGAAAGCATTCTTTTGCTTATGCATCGTAATGGAAGTCTGCTTAGAAGGATCAATTTCGCTCCACGTGTTCGCGCACTGTTTGACTTGAACTGTATCCAATTTCTTATTTAACGAAGAAATTATTTTTCGATAATCCATTTTAGACTTCGTCCTTGCCTTTACTATGGAATGGTCTGTTTTCGCAGTAGAAAAATATTCCGAAAAATAATTTTCAGAAAGACGAATAAAAATATCTGAAAACTTGGATTTTTCTCGAGGAACCCATTTCGCAGCCAAAGAAGGAATATCTGTTCTCACATCCTTTTTAATTTGCGAGTTTAGTAAATCGATCGCAAATTCAATCAATTTCTCACCTGTGCCTTTTTCTTCCATATACCGAATCATATATTTTACATCTTTCCACGATCCATATGGATGACCCTGATTGGAACCAATAATTCCATTATTAAACACAAAACATTGAAAAGCAAATTGTGCTAATTCTGGGTGATGATGATACCAGACAGAAAGAAGCATATAGGAGAGTGTATATTCTCCTTTACCATCAACCATGTCACGAGTATGTCCGACCAGTCTGAACATTATTGACATATACTCAATATATTCCTCTCTTGAAATGGTGCCACCCTTATAATCTATACGCAATTGAGCTAAAATCTGATACGTCATTTTAGCCAAGCGATCTATCTCTTCTTCTTGAGTGGTGCGTGTAAGCTGAAAACTCAGTTGTAAAATTTTTTCACGTAATCCATTGGACCATGAATATTCGCTATGACCATTTTCTCCAATTTGAGAAGGTGTAAACTTATCGAGTGCTGAGAATACAGATGTCATACTTGTTAGTATGTCATACTATCTATGAATATCTTTAAACCCATTTCGTTTAGTTTTTTTAATAGTATTTGTGCTGATAAATATTTTTTTAGTGTGATTTGTATAATTTGGATGTCTGTAGGTTTCAAAAGTATTATGGATAGATGTAGTAACATGCTTATCATAAAAAAGAATACACAACTCATTTAAATCGTGAAACATAGAAATACATTTATCAAATTTAATTGTATCAATATTTTTAACAGATTGTAAAAAATTATTACCGAGGAGTTCCATTTTATTTTTATCCTTATGTTTGTTTTTGAGAAAAGTTTTCAAATAAATTGGATCAATGTTAATATTAAATTTAAGTATAGATAGCAAGGAATATTTAATATTATTACAATAGACATTGTGTTTAATTATACCAATAATTTCTTCCTTAGACAAAACCCCTGGACTTCTTAATAAAATCTTTTCTTCTGATATTTTTTCGATTTCATTATTTTTATTTATATAGATACAATGAAGTTTTATAAATGACAATTCTTCAGTGTAAAAATCTTTATACTCTTTATCTAAGGCGTCAAACTCTTCCAGCCAAGAAACATCTATATCTTCTAACTGATCATTATCATCTATTTTTTCATACATTATATATTACTATTGTAACATATAATACATTATAAATTTTAACTTAATCATTTACACACAACGTTATACTGTTTATAACTTAAAACGTTTCATATTCTTCATAGCTATCATAAACTTTTTGATCATTGTCGCTTTCCGTATCAGAAAAATCTTCATCCAATTTATAGATAGGTTCTAAAAAATAAGCTTCAGCATAAGCCCCTTCTCCATGAATTTCATCATATTTTAACTTATAATGATTCCAATTATCTACTAAAGGACCAAGATCTATATATTTTATCTTTCTATTGGTTTGTTTTTGTAATTTGTCACCATATGTTACTTGTAGCCCTCTTTTATTTTTATGTTTTTCATATTTGATACAACCAGGTGGTACAGCGTCTTCCTTATTTTCATCTATTGTTTTATTAATATCTACTGCTGCTGAAAGATATTTTTTTGGTTCGACACGTGTTACATTTTCTGTTTTCTTAGTAACAGAGGCAATATCCGGAAAATCATCTTCTTTATATTTGTAACTTTGTGATTTATCTTTATATAAAAAATGATTGTTTTTTTGGGGCTCGCTAAATTTAAATCGATTGGTTGAAGTCATAATATATTATACGATCCGAAACTTGTTAAAGAATTTATATAATGATTAGGTAAATGTGTTTAAATCATTTGTATAATATATTATTAATGATAATATTTAAGTTTTATCTTGCGAAATCACCAGTTGTAATAACTCTTAACTCCCCTCCCCTTGTTCTTCTGCGTTTTTGTGTGCGATTTCTTCGGCGCTTTTGGACGCGAGATCCACGGCGATGATGTCTTCTTGTGCGATGCATTTATACAATATAAAAATATGTTATTTCCTAAAATAAATACTTTACTTGTAAAACGGTTTAAAGAAAAAACACGTAGTATATTTGTCTCCTATCAGCAAACCATTCATTATTGAGTGCTAACTACGTTTAAATAAAACGATATATATATTTACAGGAGGCAGCAAATAATAAGCTTATTATAAAATATAACTATTACATCAAATATTGTAATGAAAAATATAAGATGAAAGATAAGTATGATTATTATTTATTTACAATCGCAACTAACATTTTTTATTTGTAGGTGTAGAATAGAAGACAAGGCGACAGAAGACAAAGACAGCAGGAGCCAAGGAGATCCAGAATTATCAATAAAATAAAAAAAGTATATTTTTTATTTTATATAATGTAAATTAGAATTTAAAATTAAATTTAATATTTCTGTATGGAAGCGATTTATGCTATTGATTTAAAAAAAGGATTGTCTAAAGATGGCGTCATTCCTTGGAAATCTAAAAAAGATTTAAAGTTTTTTGCAGATAAAACGAAACACAATGTAGTAATTATGGGTAAAAAAACATATTTTTCTTTACCGAATAATGTAAGACCGTTAAAAAAT
>Ga0247722_10000867_pt1 | contig 17609 bp, 18 predicted proteins | sample MSEWelMarce3H_FC_FD_189094 | JGI IMG/M metagenome (GOLD analysis project Ga0247722, IMG submission 189094) | Subsurface sediment microbial communities from gas well in West Virginia, United States - MSEEL Well Study Marcellus 3H_FC | ecosystem: Environmental > Terrestrial > Deep subsurface >... | reverse complement strand
GCATTGGTTGTTATAATTATCATTATCCGTATGACAGAAACGGAAAAAAAAGAAGAATTTTATAACAGTTATGGACGACATAATGGCATAGGATATAGGCGAAGGGGAATTAATATACATAATTACAATAATCATACATATGGCTTTGATTATCCATATTATGAGTGGTATTACCCTTGGAGATATTTTTATGAGTTATGGTAATACATTTCATGAGGTGTGCAATATTGATAGATATTTGACGAATAAAAAATATATTCAAAAATATAAACTTTTGAATATATAATATAAATGTCTCATATTAATATGTATTATCATAATTTAGATACTGTCATTAAAAATTTAGAAATTTTTGATAAATATATAATTGTAGAAACGTTCAAATCCGGGAAAAATAGATATGTCTATAAAGTATATGATACAATATTAAAAATATATAAAGTATTAAAAATAATTATATCGAATAATTTTACAAATGAACAAAAAAAAATATATAACTTTTTTATGAGATGTAATCATAAAAACTTCTCACGAATATTTGATATATATGAAGAAAATATTTTTACAATTATTGAAATAGAATATATTAATGGAATAACAATGAGTGAATATTTTACCAAATTGCATTCAGCAGACGAATATAATAATATTTTGATAGACACTAATGCAGCATTAAAATATATTCATTCTAATAATATCATCCATGGAGACATTAAACCAGATAATATAATTATTGATAATTATAATACACCAATAATAATAGATTATTGTCTATGTAAATACATATCAACAAAATGTGACAACATATATGGAACTAAATTTTTTATGGCCCCTGAATTATTATCACATAGAAAAATAACACCAAAAATAGACATATGGGCATTGGGTATTTCCCTATATTCTGCTATATTATGTCATTATAATATAGATATGTATGAGTATCAACACTCACAACAATGTATCAATATGAATTCTATTTTTGATAAATATGAACAAAATATTTCTATTTTTGGTCATACATTTATTTCGTGTATAGATATGATGTTAAAAGATGAAAAAGAACGACCCTGTGCAAATGAACTCGAACAAATATTGCAACTAAATATTAAAGTTATGCCAACAATACATATTGATAAATGTATGATAATAAAACCATTGAAACAAACAAAAAAAATAATTTATCTATCATGAATACTATTTCATTTTATAAAATACAAATTTAATGGTTTGCATAATATCTTCTTTCACATTATTATCAGTTAAATCTATAATCCAATTTGATGGTATATGTTTATCAGAATATGCAATTAACATATCATTATTAATTATAATACTATAATATCCTTCTTCATTTTTACATATCAATGATGAAATTGCCCATAGTGTATCTTGTGAATTTATTTGTTCTGGTAATTTTATTTGTTCCATCACATCAATCTTAACTTTACAATCTATTTGTATCGGTATTATATATGGTAATTGTTCGAATTTATCAGTATTTTTTATAAACCATTTCTCAAGCATTATCGATAAATTTACATTATTATCATATATATACTCATCTGTTATACAGATATTATCATATTTAGTATGTGTCGTATATAAATAATATCCAAATATATTGTTTATCAAAAATTTATAAAATATTTCAACCGGCATGTTTTCTAATATATTTGTATTTGACCATCCACAATTAAATAAATATAATCGAAATTTATTTATTGTTCTTTGTTCTATCGAATTTCCACGTTGTATAGGATATATAAATTTATTTTTTATATATTCTTGTAAATAATATACATCCGCATTTTGTGCAATTGTTATTTTTGAAATATCATTGAGTGAATAAAAAAAAGAAATAACTAAACTATACATATAATCTGTATTATATCCATCTTCCAATATAATATTATTCATTACAATAAGAAATATTTATGTTTCTAAGTATTATAATTTACATATAAGTTGCAGAACTACACACTTTATCTGTCGGAACTGTCATTCTATTCAAAATGTCATTTACTTCATCAGGGTCAGGCATATCGTGTATATTAATACTATACGCTCTCTCGATTGCATTAATCTTGTAAATATCATTATGCGTACATAAATTTAATGCAACACCTTGACCACCAAAACGCCCACTACGTCCCACGCGATGTAAATATGTTTCTTTACTATCCGGCATATCATAATTTATAACAAGTCTTAGATCATCAATGTCAATACCTCTGCACATTAAATCCGTTGTAATAAGTATCTTAATATTATTTAATCTAAATTCACGAATAATACCATCTCTGTCAACTCCGTCCATCTTGCCATGAACGACACAAGCAACAATGCTTTCATCGCTCTCTGAAAGTCTTGCCCTCAAGTCTTCCGCACCCTTGATTGATTTTACGAAAATTATTATTTGTGTAAAACTCAATTTAGAAAATAAATCCAATAATGTTGGATATTTATTTCTATCAATTCCAACAACAATCTTATAATGTTCAATACTTTTTACACTTAATTCCTCATTCACTATTGTAATTCTATACGGGTCTTTCATAAATTTTTCCGTATCCAAAAGAACTTCTTTTGTAAATGTTGCCGAAAAAATGCATATCTGTGTATTTTTATTTAATGTCCGAATAATATTAATCATTTGTTCCTTGAAATCGTCTTGTAATAATACATCCGTTTCATCTAATATTAATGTCTTAATATTTTTACCATTAACAATATTCTTAGATAATAGTTCATTTAATTTTCCAGGTGTTCCAACTAACATATGCGAACTCATTATTTTTTGATTAGTGTCGGCGCCCTTTAGTCCTCCACCAATACACACCGTTGTTATTATATTCATAAATTTTGCAATATTTGCGACAACATTATTAATTTGTAATGCAAGATCACGCGTATTAACAATTATAATTACTTGTGGCGATTTTTGTTTTACATCGATACGAGATAAAGCACCGATTGCAAATGCTCCTGTTTTTCCGGAACCTGATTGCGACTGGGCAATTAAATCGTCACCATTATTAATAATATGAATTGTTTTTGACTGTATTTGACTTGGGTATTTAAATCCAAAAAAATTAATGCCACGTAATAAATTATCCGATAAGAAATCCATATCATTGAATTCATCATATGTTTTCGGTAATGTTTCCTTTCTATTTACATTTTCAATTGTATATTCATCAACTTCGTTTTTTTCCTGTCGTTTATTCGCTTTAATAGAGTATTGTTGGTTAGTGTCCGCCATATTGTTATATAATGCTTATTATTTAATGCTTTAACTTTAAAAAAATCAATTTTTTTATATAACTATGTTAATTAATGTGAATTTATTATATATTAAATCATTATATGGATATTGGAATTAATAATTTAGCGTTGATTAATGTTAATGAATTTGCAAAATTTGTTGAAAAATTTATAAAAAGCTCTCTTAATATTAGAAATGAAATTATAAAAGAAGAACAAGAAAATATATGTATGGTAAGCTTAATCCGTGATACTTATATGTGTAATTTAATATATAGATACATTGGCATAATGTTAATAACTAATGAACATCCTTTATGGGCATCTCTTGACAATATAATGAATAGTTATATTAAAAAATACTATTCATCGAAATTAAGTAGAAAGTTAATAACACTCTATGATTATTACACCAACAAAAATAATTTGCAACATTATTGTAAATTCTTAGACAAGATAATATATAGATGTAATATGTCAAAGAAAAGCATTAAAACAAAAGAAACAATTAAAATGATTGAAAATAAAATTTTTAATATATTGAATGTGAGTCCAACAATAAAAATAACTAATAATAAACAATTAAATTTCGAACTAAAAAATAATAATTATATAGTCCATTTAACACACGATAATTATAATATCTTGATTGACAATATTGATAATATTGATATTTTGCATAATATTGAATTACAATATAATTCACGAACTAATAATATTTTATCGGATTTTGCACATTTGATAATTATGCGGCATACACTTGCTCAACAAAATAATAAAAAAACATATTTTGAATATATTAATATTGGAAAACAAGACATTACAAAGACAATAAAAATATTTTTATCAGAATTAAATAACAATATAAATTATAAATTTGCAAGTGAAATCAATAAAATATATCAAGTATGTGGCAAAAATCAAAAGCTCCAACATTCAGATATACTCAAATATGTTAGATCTAAAAAAAATAAAAAAACATATGATATACAAAATATATTAAATATCATATTTTCGATATTAGACAAATATTTTAATATTATTGTTAAAAAAATAAACAATAAAGCGTGGGCGGATAATATAGACACATATGTATTTTATGATAAGCCCACAAATAATTTGTTAGGAAGACTATTTATAGACATAAAACAAACTTACAAATTAAATTCTCCCATCACAATTACCATATCCGATAAAATGCAAATCAATAATACAAATAATACCAAGCAAGATATGACTGTATCAGAAATAGTTCTTGTTGCCAATTATAAAAATATCATATATGATGATGTTGTGTTATTATTTCGTGAATTTGGACATATTATTAATAATATGTGTTATTCGTCCACAGTTGGTATGATTAATTATGACATTGAATTTACTAATTTCATTCCAACCATTATGGAATACTTTGCATATGATAGAGAAATAATGAAATCAATTACTAATGATGATATTGTATGTGACCATATAGAAATGTATAAAAACATTGATATATGCTACCAACTAAAAATAAAATGTATAAATGCACAATTTGACCATATCATACATAATTCAGAAACATTTATTAATAATGTTATTAACTCGTTTAACAAAAATAAAACCGCCCCGGAAATATTAAAAACTTATCAAGATATTTTTTCAGAACTTATGGAACCTATTTATTTATTATATAATATTAAAATAACACATATCGATCCATTATTAATAATACAAGAAATAAATAGTTTCCAAGGTCTATTATATTCAAATCTTATGAATGATATATTTGCATATGGGTCATTCTGGATAATTAAAAATAAAAATTACGGGCATATATTTCGTTCAACTATATTGAATAACGGAACTGATAATTATAGAGAATTAATACGCAACTTTTTGTCAACGCATAATATAAATTGTTTTACTTTATTCAGTAATAATATTATTAAAATAGAGTCCGTTAATATGTACACAGATAAAAATTCATTCGAAGAAATAGAAGATGTCGACGGAATATACTAACATTTAGTAATAATTAATTTATTTTTTTCACTTACTTTTTTGCATTTTGCAACGTGTTCTAAAATTTGTTGCATATATTTTATTTTATTTTGTATTACCGGCTCTTCATTCAAATCACTCATAACTTGTTCTACATCTATACTATTAATATCATAATCAATTGTATCTTCGCAAGTTTTTTCAAAATCTATATTATCAACAAGTTCGCACATTTCATCTATAGTTGTTTCAACTTTTTTAATATAAGAACTTAATTCATTGTGTAATTTTATTTTTTCATCTAATTGTGTCTCTTCGTTTAGTTTTTCTGATAGAACTTCAAGTTGGTCAAGTGTATCATTCGAGATTAAAATCGTGTCCATTGTTATGATATATATATGTATGTATATAATTAAATATAATTAAGATAATTAATAAACAATTTTTTTGCCCCTTGTTTGGCCAATGTATCAGCTTTTGCATTATTTATACTATGTATGTCATTATTATTGGTATGTGCCGGAATCCATTTTATTATTATATTATACTTTTGCATATATTTATCAATACTTTTTATTTTATCTTGATTTTCGACAGATTTATTGGCAGACGTCCTCCAATTATTTTGCTTCCAATTATTAATCCATTGTGTTAGACTTTTTTGACAATATTGCGAATCCGTGTATATTATAAATTCATCAAATGTATATCTTTTCGTTATTTTAATTAATGCTTGATGGATTGCTTGGAATTCTGCTCTATTATTCGTTATTATCTTATCTTTTAACGGCATAGAAATATCTTTTATTTCACTATTTGGAAAATATATACCATACCCAGCTATTATACCTTGTTTAGTTTTCATTAGACTTCCATCAGTATATGCAATTATAGTTGATAAATGTTTTTTCATATATATATTATATTTGTTTTTCATAAATAATGTTATTTTCAATATTTTATAAAAAAATGAATATAATATATTGTAATTTACTGTGAATATAAATGTTAGAACCTCCCATATATGATGAAAATGAGCCAATCTATAAATTTAAACGTCGATGGGACTTATATATAGAGAATAAAAATAATAAAGCAAAATATGATAATATATTGATATTCATAAATACAATATTCAAATCAGAATATAAAAATTTATTATCAATCAAAGAAATATATGAAATGCCAAATCTAAAGCAAATAAACAAAATAGCAAAGAAGATGAATTATACTGTAAATTGCAATAATCCAATAGATATAATCAATAGCATATTAAATACTATTGATTATTCAATATCATCATCTAATAAAGACGGTAAGATAATTTATCATATAAAACATATTATAACTATGAACTAATTTTATTTATTAGAATATGATATATTGTTTATATAATAGCTGTAAAAATTGATTTTTACAACTACTTATGATCCTTATTAGTAATTATAGTACTTTTTGCAAAACCGCACCACTTGAGAGTTTAACTTTCAAAACCTTCTGACAGAGATGTCCACCGCCCCCTCCCATGTCATTGCTATTTTTCAGCAAGCTGCAGAAGAACTTCGTGCTATGGGTCCGAACGGGTTCCGACCAAACAGATGGGGTTCAACCAGTGCCTTGCCAGTGATCAACAAGTTGTTCACTGCGGCCGGAATCGAACTGCGTACCCCTTACTACAGGGGTCATCTCGTGATCCCGCAATATTTCCATAAAGTGTTCCGCGACACCATTCTCACTGTGATTGCGGGGTTCTTCCCAGAAAAAGTCAAGGCATTCATGTGCGATGAATTTCTTCTTGGTGTGTTCTGCGTGTCCGACCTCGCGAATTGCTGCCGCGACCTCGCATCCGGCGCGTGCAAATTCTGCGATGCAGTTGAACAGCGGACCGGATTTCGCAACATGCTCTTTGCTACTGGGCAGCGGTTTCGGGCGGACGGAAAGACTCGATGGCAGGGGTTCGGTGTGCGCGAAGACCTCGGGCCGGATGGGTACGGCGCATTCGCACCGATGCTCTGCTCGTTCCCGGTGGGCGCCCCCAAGGAGGAAAAGCCAAAGGATGGACGTTCTCCTTGGAAAACATCGGATGCCATTGAACACGGCGTCCCTGTGTGCTCTCATTTCCAGGGAAGACAGGGATGCCAGTTCAGCCGCGACAGAACATGCGTGTTCCCCCATGTGCACCCTGATGGCACGGCGACAGCGTCCACCACGGGCGACGCGTCAGGCATTGTTGCCCTCGTGCCCGGTGCGAGCGCTGGCCTGTGGCGACTTCCCCGTCATGCTGTTGCTCCCGCAGACTCCGCTGTGGAGAAGTTGCAGCAACAACTTGCTAGTTTGCAAGCGCAACTGCTGCAATTGCAGGTCGCAGCAGCTAAACAGGAACTGGCTGAAGCCAAGCATGCGGCTCCTGCTGCTCTTGCTGCTCCTGCTGCACCCGCTCCTACTGCTGCTTCTGCCGCCCCTGCAGGAGGCATCCCTGTGAGCGTCTTGCTTGCACGCGCACACCGCGAACGCCGCGCCGAGCGCCGCAAGCAACGTGAAGCCGGCAAGGTCGGGCAAGAGGCCGGCTCCTCTTCTGAACCCTCGCCGTAAGGCGGGGGAACAGGAGTGCCCGGCTGGGAGGCATAATCCCAGCAGCCTTTGGAGGGTGTCATCTGGTACAAGTCCAATGACATCTTTCACGGTTCGTCCCCCGAGCCGCTAACGCGGGGGAACCACATCCCTGGCTGGTAGTTGCAAGACTGCCAGTCAGAAGCGCCTGCTAAGGGGCGAAATCCCAGCACACCGGATGGTGTCGAGGCATTAGGCCGAAGCACCATTCAACGGTATATCCCCGTACCGAGAACACGGGGGGGCTTGTATGTCCACACATGTTGGTTCCTTTGAGAACCGGCACGTGATATAGGACACAAGTCGCGGGGATGGATGTCACTGTCATAAAGACATACCTACCCACCGCACACACAAACACACACACAAACACATAGAGAGAGAGAGAGAGAGAGTTTTTTATTATATATTTTTTATTTCATATTATAAATAAAATTATTCTTGTGAAAGCATATCTGCTATTTCAGTATCTAATATATCACATTCACTATTTAGTTGTATTTGTTCATCAAGAAATCTTATAATATCGCTAATAATATGTTTATCATTAACAACATTTTTTTTTAATTTCAATCGTTGTAAAACTAATTTATCCGTAAATTTTTCTTCAACGCATATATTATCTTTTACTCTTATGGATGGTTTCAAATTATTTTTCTTCTTTAATAATTCATTAAAGTCAAACATTAGTTGCTTTGGTTGTTCTGTATTATTAACAGGCTTGATATTTATCTTTGGTGGAATATATGCAATATGTTGGGCGTTAGGTTGAATAAATTGTGGCGGTGGGGGCGGTGGCGGTGGCGGTGGCTGTGGTGGTTGCGGAATATTTTGTTTTGGTGGTTCATCAAACATATTTGCGGACAGGTTAATAATTGATTCTGTTTCTTTCATTTGCAATAGCCTCCATCGTTTGACAGAAATATCATTGATAATCACATAATCAAATTCAACATATAACATAACTGTTTTGTGATGTTCAATACGTGATATTTTTTTATTGTCTATATCATATATACTTGATACAGTGTCTATATATATTTCCATCTTTGGTGGGTATAATGGTTGTTCTATAATGCTATATGCAGAATTAAAATGTTTTTCATTTAATATTTGATTGGTAATATCATCTAATTTTTTTATAGATGATATTAAATTAATATCATTGCTATTTAAAACAATAGTAATTTTATTATTATCAGTTTTAACAACCTTAGCGTTTTTTATGAAATATACAAATTTTATTAATGGTTCATTTATTAATGGATTATAAAAATGTATTTTTAATGTTCTTTTGAATAAATTATTCACATATTCTATTTCGCCGTGCTCAACTTTTATATCTTGCTTTATATTGTAATCTATCGCACATTTATGCATAATGATATTGTATATATATATATTATTATAAATTATATAAAAAACAATTTTTTTACACATATAATATATTAAATACATACTTAAATAACAATAAATTTATATGAATATATTATGGCACAAAAGTTTAGTGAATTTAAACAATCTAATTATTGGCTTAATAAGCCTGTAATGAAATTTACTGAAAGACATTTAACCCCGTCTCAACGTGTATCTGATGAACAAATGGCAAAGGTAGGGGTGGTGCAAGAAGTTTTGCCAGAAGGTTATAAATGGAATGTCGTATATCTGGATAATAATGAACTAAAAAATGTTTGTGATTTTCTAAATATTTTTAAATATAATGTTTCACTTGATAAACTTAGATGGGTTATGCGTACTGGATTTTTTGTAACAATTAATGACCAAAATAATAGTATAATTGCAACAGTTGGGACGACCCCAAAAAATATGCAATTAGCATCACACCAATATACTGTTATGGAGCCTTTGTATATGTGTTGTTTAGATGAATATAAACAAACAGGAATACCAAAAGTTTTGATGAATGAACTAACAAGATTATCAGTATTGTCTAATTTTAATAAAGGTATATTCTTAAATAATCGTATTGTATCGAAACCAATTGCAACCATAAGACAATATGCAAGACCTATAAATTACATAAAACTCAGACAACATAATTTTATTGACATTATTGAACGTGATGAAAATGTTGTTCAAACAAAATTAAATATTCATTTGAAACCAAATAAAAAATATGTATATGCAGAACCAACAGAAGAAAATGTAAATATTGTATATGATTTATATACAACTTATATGTGTTCATTTAATGTACATATGATTTTAACAAAAGAAGAAATCAAACATTATTTATTTAATGCCGATTATGTAAAAACATATTTAGTATATAATGATGAAAATAAACCTATCGATTTTATTTCATATACATTTAATGATATTGCAACGGAAACGACAGACACTATAAAAACTGCAAGTATTTTAATGTATAGTTCGAATAATATTATTGCAGAATTATTGTTTATTAATATATTAAAACAGTTGTCATTTGATGGAATTGATATTGTATATATTAATGATATGATGAATAATAATGAGTTTATCTTATCTAATGTGAAGGGTGCAAACGACGACACAGATGATGAAGAGGAAACATCTATATATGATTTAAATATTATCAAAACAAATAAAAAATATTTTATGACATTATACAATCTTAATAGTCAAACATACACACAAAATATGGTTAGTTGGTTTATATTTTAATACATACAAGTTCATCAGATACAAAAGATAATTGAGAAATAATTATTGTATCACAATTTAATTTAATAATTCCAGTTGTATATATAACTAATGTATATGGTGAGAATTTGTCAGATCTTTCAATGAATGATTTTACATCTTTTGATTTTTCATCACCGTTTATAAGTATTGTATTAAATGAATTTTCACGAAACGATAATAATTCAGAAAATATATTGTCTCCATAAAAATTATACTCATTATCACAATCATTATCGTCATCCAATTGTGGTGTGCTAAAATAAGTTTCTTCAACACAATTAAATGAATTTATTTCTTGTTTAATTTTTGTTTGCAATGTAATTGGCATAATCGGCAATAATTCACATTTTGCATCAATAAAATGCGAATTTCTTAAATTATTTCTAAATATGTCAGGATTATTAAGTTTGACTAAATCAATACCAGTCGGCAAATCAGTATTAATAATAACAATATAGTATAGTTCATTACATTTGAAATAAATATTTCCAATGTAATCAGTTTCGATATTAACTTTGTGATTATTTTGTGTAGTAATCATTTGTTGTTTTATATATTATATATTATATCACAATATAAAATCAATTTTTTATATTGCGATATGTCGTATTAATATATGTCAATACCGCAAATACTTGAATAAATGTGTCAGACCCTTTTACAATCATTCTTTCTATTTTTCCCAAATAAATTATAATATCTGCTTTTTTATTATCAGATAGTTCGGATATTATAATTTTATCTTTGATACAATTTAATATATTAATTATTGGAAAGCCGGAATTAATTATATCTTGAACAATTGGTTTTAAATGAGATATTTCAGATAATACTATATATTCCCAGTATTGGTCAATATATTTATCGTCAATATAAGACGTTATATTATATAAATTTTGTTTGGTAATTACTGGCAAATATTTTAAATTTTGTAATGTATTTATAGAACGTCTTGCATCCCCTTTGCAAATACGCGTTATATGTGAAAATATATCATCGGGGACTTGCATTTTTTCACGTTCTGCAATATGTTTTAATTTTTGTATCATTATGTCGTTTGATATTTGAACAAATTTAAAATCTGCACATCTTGATTTTATTGCATTTATTATTTTAGCATCATAATTACATATGATTATAAAACGAGTTATATTACAAGTTAATTCCATTACTTTTTTTAATGCTGTTTGTGCTTCTGATGTCATTGTATCTGCTTCATCTAAAATTATTGTTTTAAATGTAGGGTTTGCATAATTTATATCGGGCGAACCAACACTAAACCCTGCATATCTAATAATTTTATCTCTTATAACTCCAATTCCATTTTCATCGGATGCATTTAATTCTAATACATTATCGTCGATTTTATGGGGGCCGTATAATTGCATAACAATAGATGATGCTGTAGATGTCTTACCAGTCCCAGGCGCTCCATGAAATAACAAATTTGGCATATTCCCATTTTGAATACTCATATTTAGTAAATCTTTTATATTATCTTGTCCTATAATATCGTCTATTTTATTCGGCCTGTATTTATCAACCCACTGCATATATTTTTATATAATTATATGTATATTTAAACAATATAGATATATAAAATCAATTTTATTATAAAAAAAAATGAAATAATACAACATAATCAAATAATTAAATATACATATAATGGCATATACAGTATCCGATATAAACAATCTTGTAAAGAAAGCATTACAGAAAGATTTTAAAAATCAAATAATTGTTGAAGGTGAAATATCCAATCTAAAAGTATCTGGACAACACACATATTTAAACTTAAAAGATGCATCATCGTCCATATCTGTTATTTTTTGGAATACAAAATTAACTAACAAACATGGAGATAATGTTTCCGTGTCAGGGAAGATAGATTATTATACAAAAAATGGATATACGAATATTATTGGCAATGCTATTAAAAATATAGGCATAGGGGATTTACATATTGAATATGAAAAACTCAAAAGTAATTATGAAAAAAAAGGATACTTCAATAATAGGAAATCAATGCCAAGTTCTGTAAAAAAAATAGGTATTATTACTTCCGATAAAGGTGCAGCATTACAAGACTTCTTGTATGTATTGAACAAAAATAAATTTATGGGGAAAGTTCTTATATATGACTGTATTGTTCAAGGACCAAAATGCCCAATATCAATTGTAAAAGGTATAAATCATTTTAATAATAGTAATGTCGAACTTATTATTATTACACGAGGTGGGGGAAGTTTTGAAGATTTAATGGGGTTTTCGCATCCAACAGTTATTGAAGCAATATATAATTCAGATAAATATATAATTAGTGCAGTTGGCCACGAAGTTGATAATATGTTGTCTGATTATGTTGCTAATTATAGGGCGCCAACACCATCTATTGCTGCAGAAGTTGTATGTTCAATAAATATCAATGACGATAAAAAAATAATATATTTCGAACAAATATTAACAAATATCAAAAATACTATTGTCCATAGTCTTTATAAGTATAAACATAATATTCAACAAATAAAAAAAAATATAACAGATCCGACTATACAATACGATAAATATCTTGATACAATAACATATAAAGCATTATCACACGTAAAAAATATACTATCTACATATAAAGCACAATTGAATAAATTTAAACAAAATAATAATGATATGAATATATTATTGCAAGATGGATATAATATCATAACATATAAAGGACGTATTGTTAAAAATATTTCAGAAGTTTTTAACAAGTCCGTTGTATTAGTTGATAGTTCCGGAAGTTATAATATTATTATTAAACAAAAAATTGAAAAAAAAAGACGATAATGTAAATTATTTATTACTAACACAAATGCCACATACGATTATTCAGGTTGAAACTCTCGATAATAGTTTGAATATATCAGATTATCTACCAATAAAAATCGATTATACTGTGAAAAGAGAATTATATACGCCATATAAAACAACATTAGCTATATATGACTTGATACGAAAAATTATGATTGATGAAAAACATACAATTGTGTCGCCAGTAATAACTATATCCCCAGATTCGAGTATTAGTGCTGCAACATTAGCAGGTGTTGCAGAAAAATTTATATATAGTGAAACAATCGAAAAAAAAGTAATATATAAAACACATTTACACGTTTTATATATTGATTCTATGCCAGATTTGGCAATTAATAAAGGAAATGAATATAATGATTATACAACATCCATATTATCCGATGTTGTTGGTCGTAATACATCTTCATATAGTCTGCATCGTGTATCAATTCCATATGGTAATATCACAATATTAGGCATTGACAATGAATTGTTAGATGATGAACAAGAATATATTTTAAATAGTATTACTCATTATGATTTGAAAACTATTCGGAAAAAAGGTTTAATCCAAATTATGGAAAAAATAGTCGCATCATTAAAGTATGAAAATGTGCACGTTGTATTGGATTTATCTTGCATAGAGAAAAAGTGTGCACCGTCTGTTGTCCGTTCTAATAATAATGGATTTAATATAGACGAATTGTTATTGATTGTCCAATATTTAAAAAAAATTAATATTCATGGAATAGATATAACAGGATATAAATTTGGCAAACCTGAAGAAAAAGAATTACACACAGTCTCAAATACAATTACCATCAAAACAATTGAAAGTATTATTGCAAATATCATTGAATTACCAAATTTGGAAACAACTAAATTCTTAATCTGGAGGAAAGTAAATGATATTGACCCGATTGGATGGTATATAATGAGAGATGTTCCAGAAGAGCAAAAAGAAGAATTATTAAATAGTATTGAGAATGACCAAATTATTTTTGTTCCATATGGAGACGAAAATAATGAAGATAATGATATTAATGATATTAATGATAATGACAATTACGCATTAGTCACAACAACAACTATAGGGGAACAACAACAAAAAAGTTATTATACTGCAACAACATTAAATGATTGTTGCTTACTTCCTGGTGAAAAAGTAAGTATGATGTTTGAATTATGCGATTTGCCAAATATAAAAGTATTAACTAAAGAAAATGATGATACAACTAATAATTTAATACAAATTATAGTTCCTGAATATGATGAAATTCAAACAGATAATTAAATATAATTTTTCTATAATAAATAAAATAATACTGTAAGAAAGGTTTCATTGCGGGATGGGTCGTGGCTCCAATTGACGCATACTCTTCAACAAGGCACATGCATCATCCATTGTGTGCCGTGCAACAACTTGCTTGTCAACCTGGTCAGTGATTGAGACATTTGCTGTTGCAATCAACACATTTAAATGGCGGATGCGTGAGAGGACATCTTGCATAGACACACGAAGTCTTGCTGCATCTTGCGTATCGGGCAATTTGTTCATTCTCTTGGTGTGTGCCTGCATTCCAACCCCCGAGTGATTTTCGAAGGCTTCTTGCGAAAGTGTGAAGCCACAAGAAATGAACGCAATGACAACTATCCATAGCCCTCCCTGAATTGCTTGCAACATGCGCGAGTTCGTATCGTCTTGCCGCACTTCTTCCCTCCATGCATATACATAAAGCACATGCATCTTGAACTCGTACACCGTCGGAACATCCGTCTTGCGGATATGCTCCAAGATGTTGGCCAGCATGGCACGAAATCCAAGCAATGGATTATCTCCGCCGTAAATAGCAGAAGTTTCTTCATCGGCCATTCCTTCTGTGAAATGAACCATGAGCATAAGGAAGCTTTCGACATTATGGCCACATGGACATGCGTTGAGGAGCCATGTCAGAGCCTCGTTAGAGAGGTTCCTCAACCAACGGCATACAAAGTATAGGTTCATGAGCCCTATAATATATATATAGATAAACATATATAAATATCAATTTCAATTTTATATATTGAATTTATTATATGTCAAATATGAATATACTTGTTTGTTTAATAAGGTTATAAATAATATATATTAATTACATATTGCTTTTTGTTTTACGATTATCACCCGATGAAAATCGATTTTTTTTAGATATACGCATATCTCGAAATTTTTCTTTTTTAAATTTATTCGCATCATCTGGATAAAATATATTATTTATTTTTATTGGGCATTTGCTCATACGGATTATACACCCTTCACAAGGACGAGCATTTCCAATTGTTCCAGATGATGACATTCTGATACTAACAATATCAATTGGTTCATTTTTTTTTAATGTATGTATATTACGTTGCAATATAATAATAACCCCATGTTCGGCATGGATTGAACCAAGACATCCTTTGACAGGAATGAAATTTGAGCTAAATGCAAGTAAATTTTCTAAATTCAAATCATTTTTTCTAAATGCAAGAACATAATGATTTGATTTTTTAGGATACAGTCCCCGTTTATCTTTTACATATTCAATTATATATGTAAATAATTTACTATCAACCTCCATTATATACAAAGTATATAGAAATATACTTTATATATGAATAATATTTATTATCAATTTTTATTTTTTATCAAATATTAATTTGTCAATTGTTGTTCTAACGCAAAATAGACGATGTAATATAATTCCTAACGCAAATAAAATAAATATAGTCGTTAATAAATTTGAAGCATAATATTTACTCATTATAACACCAAAGATAATTGTAAATACAACATCTATAACAGCTATATCAAAAATTCTTATTTTATGTAATCCGGTATTTGGTTCGCCAAAAATATTCTTATATTCGCATAGCATTATATTATATTATATATTATTCTTTTTTTATTTGTGCATAATATAAATTTTTATACTTTTCAACAGTTTTGCGCAACATTTCATTTTCTTGTAATAATTCTCTGATTTGTTCAGTTTGTTGCGTGATAGTTGTTTTAAGAATAACTTGATTTAGTGAAGTTGGCATAATATATTTATTAATTATTAATTATTTAACCAATTTAATATATTATTGCAATTGTATCAGGTGTTAAAATGGTTGGCGGATTGTATTCATTAAAGTAATCATCCCATTCTGTATTATTTTTATCTGTCTGTTTTAATTCATTCTTATATTTGGTAAAACTATTATTGATAATAGTATATTGATGTTCCATTTTAGTTTCCATTGTGAATGTATGATTTTTTGATTTGACTTCATATAATTTTGTTATTGTATTTACTAATACTATTTTTGGTATAATATTTTTTCTGCATTGTGGGCAAACCATTGTGTTATGTTCAGAATTATTTTGAATAATCATCCCATATAATGCGGGAACTGATAATAAATGCTTACATTCTAAATGTATGTTTATATACGGCGGATTAATAAATGTTATTGGACAATCTTCATCATTTTCTATTACATAATGAATTGTCGAACTATCGCCAATTAAAAAATGATTATAACCCTGATGCATATAATATATACCTTCTGTCAATACATCACATACTTTTAATAAAATCTTTTTTCGTTTCATAACATCAATAATTCCGTTTAATTGACGAATATATTTTGCCAAATTAAATATTGTTTCAACTTTCTTTTCAGCAATATGTTGATATGCACTTGGATGATTAATATTATTCATTATAAAGTTTTGCAAATGATTATGTGTATAAATTATTTTACATTTTATCGAAATATTATCAACATCCGTTAAAATTATACTATACTCCCCCTCGTCATTGTTTTCTAATATCAAATTGTCAACACAATCTAATCGATACGTTCCAAAACATAATCTTTTATTTTTTGCCATAATTGAATTACGATATAAAGCATCCATACATTTAATAAAATCAATTAATTCGCAATATTCACATACAAATATAATCTCCATAAATTTAGGATTGCCGTATAAATTTTCACTAAATAATGTATTCATATTATGTGTATTCTCTATATATTTTCTCGTTGTTTTATCTGACAATTTAATATTAATATTAAATGTATTTTTAACATATGACATAAAACTACATATGAAATTTGTTTTCTTATGATAATTTATTCCAATTTTACGAATTGTATTAAATTTACATTTTATAACATCAATTATTTTATTTGCCTCACTATTATTCCCAACAATAGTC
>Ga0247722_10000866_pt1 | contig 17617 bp, 13 predicted proteins | sample MSEWelMarce3H_FC_FD_189094 | JGI IMG/M metagenome (GOLD analysis project Ga0247722, IMG submission 189094) | Subsurface sediment microbial communities from gas well in West Virginia, United States - MSEEL Well Study Marcellus 3H_FC | ecosystem: Environmental > Terrestrial > Deep subsurface >... | reverse complement strand
ACGCTCAATCCTTAGCTGCAAACTCATACTTGTCTTTAGTGCCGCAGCTCATACAGAAAAATATTATAAAAACAAAAACTTAATACTTTAGCTTATAAATTAAGGAGAAATGAAGTATGGCTAATCGTAATGTAATTTATATTTGGGATCCTCAATACAAAATATTACCCCAAAATTATAAGCAAGCCCTAGAAATGGCAGAAAAATATGCCAAGGTTTTAGATGAACCGAGCGACCGCTTAAAACGTTTTGCTCAAGAAATGGCCAAATATGCCGATGCACATCAGGACGAATTAGAAGAAGATGTTTTTGATTTTTTAGATAGCATTAACTACGCTGTCAAAGAACAAACAACTATCGCTTTAATACTTGATTTGCCAGATGATAATTGGGAGCAAGCATTAGAAATTACTGCTGAAAAAGCTACTGCTAAGGGATTAATTGTGGTTGCACCTGAGCTAATTTGTGCTTTTTTACCACATGGAAAAACATTACCTCCAGAGTATATAAGAAAATGGATTGCATCTCGCTTAGATAATCAAGCAGACTCGGACAGAAATGATAAAGAAGTTGATACGGTTACGTTAGATAACTCATCACAGAACTTCACTCCTGAGATTACAGAAAAAAATCTACCAAAAACACTAAAGCAATATAAAAAATGGGCAGAAGAAAGATTTACTGAAGAGTTAAGTGTATTCAATTTTCAATATACTCAAAACGACCTTCGAGCTTATAGTGATGCTGATAGTATATTTGTCAGAAATGTTGACATAGGTCAACAATACATCATTTTTACCTATCATGGTAAATACCCTTTTTTTAGTCAGGAAATATGTTTTGCAATAATTTCAACAATTGATTCAGAAATATATTATAGATTCCATTTCTCAGAAGTTGACTCTGAATATATGTTTCATTTCCCACTTTATAGAGTAGATGAGTTTAATAATCGAAAAATTGGAAATGTCGGAGTCAACGAAATCAAAGAAACCATGCTGTTTTTAAAGAGATTTGTGATTGATTTGTTAGATGTTGCTGTGAATTTAAAAGGCTTAGACACTTTAATGAATGGTGATGTTAATCCATTGTTTAAAGATAAAGTTCACAAAGCATATACTCCACATCGCTTAATTATTTCCCGCTTAGCAGATAATCCACAATTTGAACAATTAACTAGGGATTTAAAACAATTTACTCGTGATGCAGGTAGAAATAATTTACCTATGTTGGAACAATGGGACAATTTAGTTAAATATCTCCGCGAAGATATTAATCCTGAGACTTATTGGCAAAAGATTACAGAACTGGAACAAGAAGAATTACATCTAGAAGAGAAGCGATTGCTTGTCTTACAGGAAAAATTTAAACCACAAACTACAGAAGAGTTAACTCAATTAGCAAGCCAATATTATGATACTAAAACTAACTTGGTATGGCAGCGATGTTGTATTGGTCAAACATGGCTTAATGGCAAAGTAACAGGTAATCCTCTGTTGCTTAGTTGGCCTGAAGTACAAAAAAAATTAGCGGAAGTTAAAGCAGAAGGCTGGCGTTTGCCTACTTTAGAAGAGCTAAAAACATTAAAATTTAGTCATCGTATTGGCTATATTACCAAAGATGGCTTTGCATTTTATGAAAAACAAGAAGTTAGCTTTACGCATTGGATTAATCCATTCCAAAATTGTTGGAATAACAGATGCGAAGATATTTATATAGTCAGAGTAAATAATGTTGAAAATCCAACTATATATGATGCACCAACTTTTTACGCTATAGAGCCAAATTTAAGAGGTAGTTTGCGTCTCGTAAAAACATCGCTTTAACGGTATTTTACCTGCGCTAACAGGAAAAGTCTGAATAAATAAAAAAGCCCGTGTACAACACGGGCTTTTTGCTTACTTAGCCGAATGGCCTTTTAATTCGACTTTAGCACGGTCTTCTTTGGCAATACCTGCATAGTATTTACGCAACACTTCCAATACTTCGGGGCGGCTAAAGTTTTCGGGGACTTCTTCATCTTCCGATAACGCTTTACGCAACTTAGTACCCGATACTTTAACGTGATTGTGTTCTTCGTGTGGGCAAGTTTTGGTAGAAGCCATACCACCACAAGCATTACACCAGAACGTCCAATCAATTTTTAAAGGCTGGGTAATTAAGGCATCTTTGGGCAATTCATCAAAAATATATTGCGCGTCAAATGGGCCATAATAATCGCCTACGCCTGCATGGTCACGACCAACAATTAAGTGTGAACAACCATAGTTTTGACGGAATAAGGCGTGTAACAAAGCCTCACGAGGGCCCGCATAACGCATATCTAAAGGATAACCCGATTGCACAACGGTATCTTTTTTGAAGTAATTATCAATCAACACGCCAATCGCTTCTTGACGCACATCAGCAGGAATATCACCTGGTTTGAGCGCGCCTAATAAAGAATGAATCATCACGCCATCACAAATTTCAACGGCGATTTTGGCAAGATATTCGTGTGAACGGTGCATTGGATTACGGGTTTGGAACGCGGCAATGGTTTTCCAACCTTTCTCTTCAAACAAAGCACGGGTTTGAGCAGGCGTCATATAAGTATCGGCGTACTTGGTAGGAAACTCGCCTTGCGACAACACTTTAACCGCACCGCCTAGGTTTACTTCACCTTGTTCCATCACCATTTTCACGCCTGGGTGGGCGGCATCCGTAGTACGGAATACTTCTTGGCATTCTAAGTTTTTATCAATGCTGTATTTTTCGCTAACGGTCATCGTTCCCATGATTTCGTTAGTTTCGCTATCAACGAGAGCAACATCTTCACCAATAGCAATGATGTCTGCTGTGGCTGGAGTCGTTGATAAAGTAATCGGAATTGGCCAAAACAAACCATTGCTTAAGGTCATTTTAGTACAAACACTATGCCAGTCATCTTTGCCCATAAAACCTGTTAAGGGCGTAAAACCACCAATACCTAACATAATTAAATCGCCACTTTCACGCGAGCTAATCATGACTTTTTTTAGAGATTGAGCGCGGGCTAATTCTGTGGTCAAGGCTTCCCCTTCTAACAGTAAAGGTACAAGCACATCGCTACCGTGTGGTTTGACTAATGACATAAATAATCCTCTAAAACTTGCAGAGCGTAGAAAAGGGAGTGATTATACTCATCTCTTTAATCTTCGTCCCAATCTAATTATGGCTAATGCTTATTTGATTTATTGTCGTGCAGGCTTTGAGAAAGAAGCCGCAGCCGAATTACAACATTTTGCCAACCTCTATGGCTGGCAAGGTTATCTTAAAACCAAAACCGATGCCGCCTATGTGTTATTTTGTGGTGAAGATTTACCCGAAACAGGTGACTATGCCCCCAAATGGCAACAGCTTGTTTTTGCAAGACAATTACTATTTGTCAACCATCATGAGCCACTTAGCTTAGAAGCCAATGACCGCATCACACCACTGATTAGCGCAGCACAAGGCCATTTTTATAAAGAGCTAGTGCTAGAAGGGGCAGATACTAATGATGGTAAATCTTTAGCTAACTTTTTTAAGTCGTTTAGCCCTACCCTCAATTCGGTGTTGCAAAAACGCACTGTGTTACGCAAAAAAGCCGATAAAAACTTACATTTATTTTTTTTAGATTCGACTCAGGTGTATGTGGCTTATAGTCAACAGGGCAATAGCTCGGTGTGGCCAATGGGTATTCCGCGTTTACGTTTTCCTAAAGAGGCACCAAGTCGCTCCACACTCAAACTTGAAGAAGCCTTTCATTATTATTTAGATGAACAAACGCAACAAGAATGGCTACGCGAAGGCATGACGGGCGTGGATTTGGGTGCGGCTCCCGGTGGTTGGACATGGCAATTGGTGCATAAAGGATTACAGGTGATTGCGATTGATAACGGCGCAATGGATAAAGCGTTAATGCAAACGGGTCAAGTGGAACATTTAAAAGTGGATGGTTTTAAATTTCGTCCTGAACGAGCTGTCAATTGGTTGGTGTGTGACATGATTGAAAGTCCTGCTCGTGTGGCGAGTACCATTGCCAGTTGGGTAGCCGATGGTGCTGCTGAACGGGCGATTTTTAATTTAAAACTACCGATGAAAAAGCGTTTTGAAGAATTACAACATTGCCAAGCGTTAATGGAAGATATCTTGCACCATAAACGGGTGCGTTATCAATTGGCCTTTAAACAGTTGTACCATGATAGAGAGGAAGTGACGGGTTATTTGTATCGCTGTTAATGTTTACAGGCGCATAACACTGCGCCTTTTACTTAAACAGGATTTTCCACCTCCACAAAGATATGTTCAATGCCCAATTTAGCTGCCAAAAACTCGCCCACCGCTTGCACCCCATAACGCTCGGTCGCATGATGGCCTGCGGCAAAATAATGAATACCCGTTTCACGCGCTATATGCACCGTTGGCTCAGAAATCTCCCCGCTTAAATACGCATCACAGCCCATTAACACCGCTTGCTCAATAAAGCCTTGTGCCGCGCCTGTACAAAAACCAATCGTTTTGATAGTATTTTTTGCCCCTGCAATATGCTGTGGTTTTTGTCCCAATATCTGCATACATAAGGCACTAAAATCTTCGGCCAACATTGCTTGGTCTAAAACTGCAATATTGCCGACTTGTTTGGGATTTTCAGGATACAAAGCCTCGGTAATACCGAAACCTAATTTTTTGGCTAATTGCACATTATTACCTAACTCATGGTGTGCATCCAAAGGCAAATGATAGGCCAACAACGAAATATCATGCGCTAATAAAGCCTGTAACCGCTTTTTTTTCATACCCGTGACACATGGATTTTCACTTTTCCAAAAAAAGCCATGATGAACCAAAATCGCATCTGCTTGTAACTCAATGGCTTTGTCAATCAAGGCTTGACAAGCTGTCACGCCCGTCACCACTAAGTTAATGTCACTTTTACCTTCAACTTGCAAACCATTCGGACAATAATCATTAAAAAGCTGTGGTTTTAAGGTGCTTTGTAACAATTGCACAACGTCTGTTAAGGAAGCCATATTTTACTCTTGATGTATTTTACAATGCCTCCAATTATAGGCTTTATTGTCGCTCCGCATAGGATAGGATTATGTCTAAACCTAGTTTTCATCTCATTGTTCTGAGTAGCTTAATCGCTTTAGTCGCTTGCCAACCCAAAGAGTCCGCCGAGTCAACCCCACCTGCTCAAGTCAATTTAAGCCAAGAACGACCCTTAGCGATTCAAGGTAATGCCAGTGGTGTGGTGTCGTATGCACCAACGGTTAAAGCCACTGCCCCTGCGGTCGTTAATATCTTTACCACCGAAATCGTCAAACATAATAATCACCCGTTAATGAATGACCCGATGTTTAGACGTTTTTTTGAGTTTCACGGCATGAATCAAGAAGAATCTGAACCGCGTTCTGGTTTAGGTTCGGGCGTGATTGTGTCTAAAGACGGTTACATTTTGACCAACAATCATGTTGTCGGCAAAGCCAATGAAATTGTCGTGGCTTTACATGATGGCCGTAAAGCCAAAGCTAAAGTGATTGGAACTGACCCTGATAGCGATTTAGCGGTGATTAAAGTAGAGCTAAAAGATTTGCCCACCATTCCTTTTAAAACCAGCATCAGTGAAGTAGGCGATGTAGTGTTAGCCATTGGCAATCCGTTTGGTGTCGGACAAACCGTAACCCAAGGCATTATCTCTGCTTTAGGGCGTAATGGCTTAGGCATCAATACTTTTGAGGATTTTATTCAAACCGATGCCGCCATTAACCCTGGTAATTCAGGCGGCGCATTGGTCGATGTGGCAGGTAATTTAGTGGGTATCAATACCGCTATTTATTCGCGCTCTGGTGGCTCAATGGGCATTGGCTTTGCGATTCCTGCTCAATTAGCGCAATCGGTGATGTTAGAAATTATCAGTAATGGCCAAGTGGTACGTGGTTGGTTAGGAGTAGAAATTAAACAAGCTAATGATAATCCCTCATTAGACAATAAAGTCGGTGAAGGAGTAGCCATTGCAGGCGTGGTACGCGGTGGCCCTGCGGCACAAGGAGGCATTAAAGCCAATGATGTGATTTTGAGCATCAATCAGCAAACCATGACTTCGGCTAATCAGCTCATGAATACGATTGCTAAAATCAAACCCAACAGCACGATTCCTGTGGTGGTTAAACGTAATAATCAAGAAATTGAGCTAGAAGTCACAGTGGGTAAACGACCTAAAGCAGAGCAAAATCAATTAGAAGATGAATAATACCTGTCTTGTGATGGACTCCCCTAGGGGAGTCCGTCCGTGCCTAAGAAGCAAACTCAGCTTACACTGGGCTTGACTACTTTTTCTGTAGGTAAGATAAAGTGCGACAAAGCAGGAATTAAAATCAATGCACCAATCATGTTTAAAACAAACATAAAGGTCAGCAAAATTCCCATATCCGCTTGAAATTTAATGGGCGAGAAAATCCACGTCACCACGCCACCCGCCAAAGTAACACCAATTAACGCCACTACTTTACCTGTAAAATGTACTGCTGACTGGTAGGCTTCTGCTAACGGTATGCCACGGCGTTGATGTGCTAATTGCACGCTCAGTAAATACAAAGCATAGTCCACACCAATCCCTACGCCTAAGGCAATCACGGGTAAGGTAGCCACTTTAATACCCATACCCAATATCACCATCAATGCTTCACACAAAATAGAAGTAATCATCAACGGAATCACGGCTACCGTCACCGCACGCCAATTCCTAAAGGCAATCCAACACAAGACGATCACTGCCGCATACACATACAATAACATTTGGCGATTGGCCTCTTTGACCACACTGTTAGTGGCGGCATCAATCCCAGCACTGCCTGCTGCCAATAAAAACTGGTGTTCAGGCGTGTTGTTCTTTTTAGCAAAGTCCTCAGCGACAGCTGACACTTCGTTTAACGTATCTGCTTTGTGGTCATGTAAATAGGCAATAACAGGCATTACCGAACATTCAAAATTAAACAAGTCTGGCCAACTGGTGCTGGCTTGTTGTGCGCCATAGTTAATCACTTCTTGGTTACGATTGATGGTAAACCATTTAGGATTGCCCTCATAACTACCTGCAGTAATTTGACGCACCGCATTGACTAAGGAGCTAGTACCCTGTACGCCTTGTACTTGCTCTAAAGACCAAGCCAAACGGTCTGCGGCAACCAAAGTTTGATACTTCATACAACCATCAGGAGGCGTTTTAACAATGATTGCAAACACATCGCTTGATAAAGCATAGTGTTTAGTAATATAGGCATTATCTAGATTGTATTGCGAGTTTGCGCGCAACTCAGGCGCACCCGCATCCAAGTCACCAATCTTAATTTGAGTACTGATTAATAAACCAACTACGGCAATCACAAACGCAATGCTCACCGTGATAGTTGCATATTTGCGCTCGGTAAACTTATCCAAAAATTGCCATAACTTACCCAAGCCTTGACCTGTTTTTTCTTGATGTTCAGTGTCTAAACTTGCAATAGCTGCTTTTTGGCTAACGCCTGTATAAGAAAGTAAGACTGGTAATAAAATCAGATTGGTAAAGATAAGTACTGCCACACCAATACTCGCCGTTAATGCCAACTCACGAATAACGGGAATATCTATCACCATTAACACAGCAAAACCAACAGCATCTGCCAATAACGCCGTTAAACCAACTAAAAACAAACGTCTAAAGGTGTAACGTGCGGCAATCAACTGATGTGTGCCTCGCCCAATATCTTGCATAATACCATTCATCTTTTGCGCGGCATGCGAAACGCCAATGGCAAACACTAAAAATGGTATTAAGATAGAGTATGGGTCTATTTCAAACCCTAAAGCGGCAACAAGCCCTAGCTGCCAAATAACAGCAATGAACGAACAGAACAATACCAACGTTGTACTACGCAAACATTTGGTATAAGTAAAAATAATAATACCCGCGATGAGAGTAGCTATTAAGAAATACAACATTATTTTTTCTAAACCAGCCATTAAATCGCCAACTAATTTAGAAAACCCAACAATATAAATTTTGACTTTACCTTCGCTTTCGTACTTTGCTCGAATTGTTTCAAGTTGCGTCCGTAACTTTTTATAATCAATACGATGACCACTAGCATCTACAGATAACATGGGTACAAAAATCATGCTAGAACGATAATCGTTAGCGACCAAACTTCCAACAATACCTGCACGAGCAACATTTTGCCCTACTAAAGACAATGAAGCGACCGAACCATCATAACTTTCAGGAATAACAGGGCCGCCTGTAAATCCTTCCTCGGTCACTTCTGTCCAACGCACAACGGGCATCCATAACGATTTCATCCATGCACGGTCAACACCTGAGACCAAAAAAACCTCATCATTAATTTGACGTAAAGTTTCTAAATACTCAGCATCAAAAACATTACCTTTGGGATTTTCTACCACAATACGTAAAGAATCACCCAAACCACGCAACTGATCTTTGTTTTGTAGATAGTTTTTAATATAGGGATGACTTTGTGGCATAATTTTTTCAAAGCTCGCATTTAACTCTAAACGGCTTTGAATCAGATAGGCAAAGGTAATCGTTGCCAACACGCATAAAGCGATGACAATTTGTCGATAGTTAAAAATTAATCTTTCTAACAAATTACCCGATTGCTTATCAAAATCAGCAATCTCTTTAATCACGGGCATCTCTTGCATATTAGGCTTAGTCATATTTTTGGCTCTTTATTTTAAGTCTTCTACTTTTACGCCAACTAAACTGGTCATAACCACGCGCTGATTAGCAACTTGAACTACGCTGGTAAAGGGTAATCGTTGATTAACCGTGGGGCGATAAAAACTCACACCTTGATTTTTGGACAACAAGATATCCCCTCGCTGACTGACAAGTATCAACTGACCATTATCTAACACGGCTCCATCCGTCAAGCCTGACGGAATATAGGTGTCAATTTGTCGCCATGTTGTGCCGTTATCGGTGCTACGCACCAAGTTACCACGCAAACCGTAGGCTAGTAACACATCAGAGGTACTAAGCAAGCCAAAAAAAGAGCCTTTATAAGGGCTATTAAGTGCTACAAACGAAGTAGAGTCCACACTCTGTTTTAATATCGTGCCTTGTTCACCCGCAACAAAAACGCTGCCTTTATGTCCTTTTACTGCATACAAGTGCAAAAAACCAGGATTTTGGACTTGATGGATGATTGATTGCCACGTTTTTCCACCGTCTTGGGTCTTAAAAATAAGACCAAATGCACCAACAACAAAACCTGTCTTTTCGTTTTCAAACCATACATCCAAAAAAGGCTTATCCGCCCCTTGTTCGGCAATACGCTCAAGTTCAAGCACCAAATCTTGCTGTGCTGGAGCTGATGCTGCCAATTCCTTTGCTTGTTTTTTTAGAATCTCAATCACCTGCCAACCATCTAGCTGTTTTTGCCATGTCACTCCCTTATCATCGCTCATCAATACCACACCATCGTGACCCACCACCCATCCTTTATTGGCAGAGACAAAATAGGCAGCAGTTAAATCCGAACTCACAGGGACAGTTGCTTGTTGCCATGACTCACCCTGATTATCCGAATAGATAATATGGCCACGTTGCCCAACAGCTACTAAGCGTTTATCGGCTTTAACAACAGCTAACAAAGGTTTAGAAGCAGCTAATTTAGTCATTATGGCTGGGGTATTGACGACATCTGGCACACCTGCTGCCACGGCGACATTGAGCCACAACATTGAAGTCGCTAAGCCTATTTTTATCGTATGTGCTAGTATCATTGTTATATTTTTCCTAAAAGCATCAAAACTAAAAAGGGTTTGGTATTAAATACCAAACCCATTCATTGCTTAGCGAACACCCATACCTGCTAGACTATCAGGCGTAAAAACACTTGGCGAAACAGGCTTATACTCTAAACCACAACGACTACAATGAGGCCAAAAATTCATCGCGTACATTTGTGCAACAAAATCATAATGCACATAATTAGACGTAAATGGCGCAACTTCATCGTAACTCATCGTCATAAAAGCAAAACCAGAGCGATATAATTGACCACGCGCATCATATTGGTCACTCGCTAAAATAATCCAACTGTCTTCATCCAAATAAAAAGTACGTTTACTGTAAACGTGACGCTTATTGGGCTTTAAGGTTGCTTCTACTTCCCACACACGATGTAATTCCCAACGTACCACATCAGGATTAATAAAGTTAGGCTTTAAGGCTTGTTCTGGCGTACTAAAATAACTCAGCTTATAGTTATTATAGGGTACATACATTTCCTTTTTACCAACCAACTTCCAATCATAACGGTCAATCGCACCATTAAACATCAAAGCATCATCATAGGTCGAAGCACCTGCAGTTGATGGGTTAGGTGCATCATAAGCCACATTAGGCGCGAGTTTAGTACGACGTTGACCTGGCATATATTGCCAAGCACGACGACCAACAGCCACATCATCTAATGGGTCAATCACCAGTAACTTTTCACCTGCACGGCGCGCTGGGCCTGTGTAGTTAATCGTAAAATTAAGCAATTGGTCAGTTTTATTGCTCGCATCTTGAAAAGGATAATAAACCTCATTTTCACCTTTAGATGCCATGACTGCCCGACCAGAGCGGTCAACATTATATGCTTCATATTTAAAAGAATAGCTTTTGCTATCATAACGTAATTTATGATTCCAAATCGCTTCTGAACCATTTTTGGGAATGGGGAACGGAATACAAGCTTTTGCTCCTTTTACGCCATTATTGTTATTAATCAGCTCAGCTGTTTCAGCGCATTTGCGAGTAGCATCTAAGACTGATTGTGGAAAGGCGACCGTACGATGTGTTGGATAAACATCCATTCTAAATTCAGGATACTTCTTAAATAACGTTTTAGTACCTTCGGTGAGTTTGGCGTTATAGCTCGCCATATTTTGACTTTTAATCACCAAACTTGGTTTTTCATCATCAAAAGGACTAGGACGTTTGCCATTAGTAACCTTTAAACCCGCAGGCACTTTACTTAATCCACCTGTATAAGCAGGAATCGTTTTTTCGGCATTACCCGCCTTTTCTGCGCCCATAATTGTGAGCTTTTGCCCTAACTGACTTGCTTCGCTTGCAGAAACTGCTGCATGTGCCTGATGAGACAGTAATAAAGCGGCAACCAGTGCTGTCATCGATATTTTCATTATCAACCTCTTAAAATAATTATCTGTGATTCGTGTTACAGGGTAGTTTTGAAAGTTAAAGTCATCATGCCACGGTCTTTGAGCTGAGTAGGGTTACCGTTAGAGATAGCCACCACGCCTGCGGCATTCTTTTGATACTCACCCAAAAAATCCGTATATTTTAAGTCAACACGATAACGCTGCTGAACATCCGCGCCCACACCAAGACTATAAGTTCCCGACTTTTCGTTACCACCGAGGCTCACAGCCGAATTACCACTCAAACCCACCGACATACTTAAAGGCAAATAGAGATCTACGGCAGGTAAGACCTGATACCACATGGGCGTAATACTGGCCGCAATACCAAAAAAGTCTTTAGATACTTTATCTAAGGTTGATGGCTTACCGTCTACAAGCACACTATAGTTATCACGGCCTTTAAACACACCTTCGTTTTGTGTCACTTTTTGCCAACGATTCCATGTTAATTCGGTGGCCCACGATAATTGATTCCAAACAGGAGTCGCCCCTACCAAGCCCAACAAATTTACTACGCCATGTAAGGTGTCGCCACGCGCGCCGCCTGTTTCACCTTCGGTAGGCACATAATTAATTGCAGTTTTATTACCTGTTGCTGCAATTAGCTTGGTTGGTAAAATACTTACGGTATCACTAAATAAGGGCATATTTTTGCGATAAGACAAATCAATACCAACACTCACACCACCAATGCCTTTAGCCAAACTAAGACCTAATAAATCAATATCATCACTATAAGCTAAATGATACGTCCCTATGCGGCCTGCTGCTAAATCTGCACCACTTGCTGCCGAAGGATTAATATAACAAGCCCCAGTTGGCAAAGTCACAAAGCCCAAAGCTGCACAACTTGCGGCTGGCAATGCTGCTACTGCAGGACGAACATGAAGTTGAGGTAATTTATCAGACAAACGACGAGCATAAAAACCAACAGTACCATCTAAAGCTGCAGGACTCCAACGTAAAGCCAAACCCATATCGCCTTTGCCTGAGGGCGCGCTATCTGCCCCACGCACCAAACGCGCACCACTGCTAATTAAGGATTCACCGCTTTCATGCAGTGCATCATTAAAACCTAAATAAGTCCCCGAATCAGGCAGACGATAACGTTCCCAATCAAAAAAGTATTGCATTGCCAATGATAAATCAGGCTTGATACGCATTTGCGCCGATACTTGGTTTAACGGTCTAAATAGCTCTTTAACTTCTGCACCAGGCACAGCAAAACCTTTAGCCGCGTCAACCGCTGCTTGACCATAAGACACGCCATGCAATGCGCCGCTAAATAATAAGCTCTCACCCCAATACACCGTATGACGACCTGCTTTAATATTAATTGGCATCTCAGCTAAATCAACATTGGTAAAAACAAAGGCATCTAAAATTTCGCCTGATGGCCCTTGATAATAACGCTCAACAAAGTTTGGCACTCCTAGTGCGGGCTTGCCATTCATTAAGTGATTAGATGTAGCTACCGATTTATTATCCAAATCTTGATTGTAAACATCGTCATACCACCCTGCGACACTGACACGCATACCATGTTTATTTTTATAAACCACATCCAATTCAGATAAAATATCTAAACGATTAGATACTGTACCTTTATCAAAATTACGGTTACCGTCATCAAAATTAGGGTTTTTTAATAAGGCTTCATCTTGCGCTTCTATACGATGGGCATAGTTGTAACGAATGGTATTGTCCCAACGAACATTTATATCTTCGTTACCTACAGGTATTTCAAGGGCATAACTATTACCTGCCATCGTACTCATCATAGCCATACACAATGGTAACAGACGTGGTTTTTTGATGTATTTCATAGACATTTCCTGCTTTGTGATAACCGAGTCAGCGTAAACCAAAGATGAAAACTTACACATCGCACAAGTTATCAATCAGTTGGGCTTTATTGTTGTGACTGAATCGGTATTTTTATATTTAGTTAACATCAGGACTTAGATACAACATAAGTTCTAATTTTTTAGCCCCCAAATAAACTCAACATACGTCTTAAACGGGGGCTTGTTGTTTTACATTTTCAGCCTAGTCTGCATTTTTTTATTGTGCAAGAACTTTTGTGTCACAATATTGCAAATAAAACTATCTATCAAATAGATACAAGCCAAAGTTAATTTAACGCTTTATAAATGGTGAGCTAAAGGTTTTGTTTTTGTACTGGCTACTTTGTAGCAAACGGCGGAAACCTAAAATAGACAAATGTGGGGCTAGTTTTTGATAGTTATTTAACGCCCACGTTGGCGCATCATCACCTAATTCAATATATCCTTGATACTCTACGAAGGTTTGGTCACCACGCGGAGTCATTTTGATTGTTGCCTGATACGCTTTAACCCGAACAAATCCAGCCTGCACAGGCAAAAAATCAGGCACACCCAACATTTTGACTTCTACAGAAGGATGATTTGCACTATAAGCAATGACTTTAGTATGCAAAATCGTATCTCTATCGGGAATCAAGGGTGTCCGAGAAACTAGACGATAATAAAACTCACTTTCAGAGATTTGTTTTAAGATTTTGGCACTCACTGCCGACCATACCCATTTAGGATAATGAGCAATATCTAGTTGTGCGTGTAACACTGTTTCTATAGGCGCATTAAGCGTAGCTTCTACTTTAAAAGTACGATAGTTGTGCTTACTTTCCTCACGGCCATAGGCTTTTATTTTATGTACACCATCATCTTTTATCAGCTGCCATGCACCTGAATTAACGACTTTTTCAAAGTCAGTCGCGTAAGTAATAGCAGATTGAACAATTAAAAAAAAAGCAAAAATATATTTTTTCATAACCCACTCCAATACCTTTAGACTCACACACGCAATCAAGACTCAGCCATTACTTAGCGATAACTGCGTAAGTCCTAAGCTAAGCCTTAATCAAACAAGTCTAAGAAGTTCTTTTTAAGATAAGTTTTATTACTAATTTCTTTTAAGAATGAACACATGAACTTAATCACACAAAGCATAGTTTGCAGAGCGTAATCGAAGCATGGCTTTATCAACACTACTGCAACTACAATAGCTAAGCAACAGCTAATTTTTTTATTATTGTTGCTTTTTGATACACAAAACATGAACAAGATATTCACTTCTTAGGTATTGTTTTTTAAGCGTTTAACCCGTGTTGCGTTGCACTTCACACGGGCTACGCGCTAACAAATACTTTGTAATGCAGTAACCAAGGCTTCATTATCTTGCCGTTTACCAATGGTAATTCTGAGGAATTGTTCAATTCTTGGTTGTTTAAAATGACGAACAATAATCGCTTGCTCACGCAAGGCTAAGGCTATTTTTTCGGCATCATGACGAAGGTGACGTGCAAATATAAAATTTGCTGCTGAGGGCAATACCTCAAAACCCATCAAACTTTCTAAGTATTCTGTAAGCCATGTACGGTCATCAATAATCGCTTGGCAAGTTTGCTGAAAATACGCTTTATCCTCAAACGCAGCTACCCCACCCGCAATCGCCACTTTATCCATCGGATAAGAATTAAAGCTATTTTTTACCCGCTCTAAGGCTTCAATTAAATGCGCTTGGCCAATGGCTAAACCGACACGCAAACCCGCCAAAGAACGCGATTTTGATAAGGTTTGAGTCACTAATAATTGTGGATATTGCTTAACTAAACTAATGGCACTTTGACCACCAAAATCGATATACGCCTCGTCCACAATCACGACAGTATTTGGATTGGCTTGGAGTAACTTTTCTATTTCTAGCAAAGGCAATAAACAACCTGTGGGTGCATTAGGATTGGGAAAAATAATCCCGCCATTCGGCTGTTGATAATCCTCTACGTTAATTTGAAATTGTGCATTTAAGGCAATAGTCTTGTAATCAACTTCATACAAACCTGCATACACTTTATAAAAACTATAGGAAATATCAGGAAACAAAATCGGTTGATTTTGCTTAAAAAAGCTCATAAAGGCATGAGCTAACACTTCATCTGAGCCATTACCCACAAAGACTTGGTTGTGCTCTACGCCATAATAATTGGCAATGGCTTGTTTTAAAGCGGTCGCATCGGGGTCAGGATACAAACGTAAATCGTCATTAACCGCCGCTTGCATTGCGCTTAGTGCTAGAGGGGATGGTGGATAGGGATTTTCGTTGGTGTTTAATTTAATTAAATTAGCGACTTTAGGTTGTTCACCTGGGATATATGGCACGAGTTCTCTAACGAGAGGACTCCAATAAGATTGACTAGTCATGTTTATGATAACACTCTAAGGTTTAATCAAAGGGTATTTCAGGGATGGCGTGGTGCAGCTTGTTTGAGGCATGGATGCCGAGTTCTGCACCACAAATGGTTTTGCTTACTTTTGCCTAAACAAATTAAGGCTTGCCGCAGGCACTAACAAAAAAACCATAAAGGCTTTACGCACCATATAAAAATACGTTTTAAATACTAAAAGCTAACCACTGCTGGCTTTTACTATCCCAATAAGTCAGGCTATTCAAATCAATCTCGGACAACTTAAGCCACACGTCTTTACCCTGCTCGCCTGCCCCTGTACTTATTAACAGCGCATCGTCAGTGATCTCCATAATCCAACCCTGTAACAAACGATTATCTAGCGTTTTTAAGCGTTGTTGATTACCCGACTCGGCAAATTGGACAAATTTATCGGCTAAATCCATCTGCTTATTCCTCAGGACGAATACGATACTCTGCTGAACGTGCATGAGCGGTTAAACTTTCACCACGCGCCAACACCGAAGCCACTTGTGCTAAATGACTTGCCCCTTGTGCTGAACAATAAATAATACTTGAGCGTTTTTGAAAATCATACACACCTAAGGGCGAAGAAAAACGTGCTGTACCTGAGGTTGGCAACACATGATTCGGCCCTGCACAATAATCGCCCAAGGCTTCAGGCGTATAACGCCCCATAAAAATTGCCCCTGCATGACGTATCTGTGGCAATAAAGCTTCGGGATTATCAACCGACAATTCTAAATGTTCAGGCGCAATACGATTGATTAAATCGAGTGCTTGTTGCTGATTTTGCACATGAATTAATGCACCACGCTCAACGATTGAGGTACGCGCAATCACACTACGCTCTAAGCTAGGCAATAGCTGTTCTAAAGACTGCTCAACGGCATTGAGGTAAGCGGCATCTTCACTAATTAAAATCGCTTGTGCTTGTTCATCGTGTTCGGCTTGCGACAATAAATCCATCGCAATCCAGTCGGCAGGCGTTTTACCGTCACAATAAATCAAAATTTCAGACGGCCCAGCAATCATATCAATACCGACTTGACCAAACACTAAGCGTTTAGCGGTAGCCACATAACTATTACCCGGCCCAACAATTTTATCCACTTTAGGAATAGAACTTGTGCCATAAGCCAATGCAGCCACGGCTTGCGCGCCGCCAATAGTAAATACTTTATCAACGCCTGCAACATACGCGGCAGCTAAAACCAACTGATTCACTTCGCCTCGTGGTGTTGGCACACACATAATTACTTCGGCAACGCCTGCTACTTTAGCAGGAATCGCATTCATCAATACCGATGAAGGATAACTCGCTTTACCACCGGGAACATAAATCCCCACACGGTCTAAAGGCGTAATTTGTTGCCCCAACACCGTACCATCGACTTCTTTGTATTGCCAAGAGTCTTGTTTTTGTTTGCCATGATAATGACGAATCCGCTCGGCAGCAGTCGCTAAAGCACTACGTTGCTCATCATTTAAACCTTGATAAGCAGCCAATAACTGTGCTGGCAAAATGGTTAATTCGGCCATTGTCTGCGCGCTAACTTGGTCAAAACGACGAGTGTAATCGACAACAGCGGCATCACCTTGCGCTTTAACACAGGCAATAATCTCGGCAACGGTATGTTGTAGCTGGTTGTCGTTGACCGACTCCCACGCCAATAACGCGCTCAATTGTTGGTCAAATTGGCTATCTGTGCTCGTTAGGCGGCGAATAGTCGTCATCAGTTAGCCCCCCCTTCCAACGTTAGTGTCACTGCTTGGCTGAGTTGCTGCAATAACGGCTGAATCAACTCGGCTTTACGTTTAAAACTGGCTTTATTCACAATCAGGCGCGAAGAAATATAAGAAATCAACTCTAAAGGCTCTAAGCCATTTTCTTTAAGAGTTTTGCCTGTATCAACCACATCAACAATACGGTCAGCCAAACCCATTAACGGCGCTAATTCCATTGAGCCGTAAAGTTTAATCACTTCCACTTGCTCGCCTTTTTGCGCGTAATACTGCTTGGTCAAATTGACAAATTTGGTCGCCACACGCAAACGACCATGCACAGCAGGCGCATTAACTTTACCTGCTACCATCAATTTACATTTGGCGATATTCAAATCCAGTGGTTCATACACACCA
>Ga0247722_10000865_pt1 | contig 17622 bp, 17 predicted proteins | sample MSEWelMarce3H_FC_FD_189094 | JGI IMG/M metagenome (GOLD analysis project Ga0247722, IMG submission 189094) | Subsurface sediment microbial communities from gas well in West Virginia, United States - MSEEL Well Study Marcellus 3H_FC | ecosystem: Environmental > Terrestrial > Deep subsurface >... | reverse complement strand
GTGGTAGCGGTAACGGAGGTGGTGATGATACAATTCATTTGATTACGAAAAAAGAACTCAATTACGACGACTCCGACGCCGACGATGATTACGAAAACAGCGACACCCGGTCTTATACCGGTGGTGACGGAGTAGATGATGATGATGATGATGATGATGATGACGATACTGATAACGATGGTGACGATGATGAAGATGATGATGAAGATGACCATGATGACGATAATGATGATGATGACGATGATGGTCGTGGTGATAGAGATGATGCTGCAGGTATTGGTGCGGGTAGTGATGGCGATGAAGCTGACCAATCGGCTGGTGACAAGGACGAATTGAGCGATGATGACACTACTGATAATTTTAAAAAATTCAATCAGCAACTCAAAATGAGTTACGTCGCGGACACTCATCCCGAAGCCGAGAGTCATAACGACGACGAAGTTCACGCCTTTGCCAAAGTTGTTCGTGATTCGCATGGGGTAATTATAGACCCTCTGCATAAAACGATTCCAATTCTGACAAAGTATGAAAAGACGCGCATACTGGGAATGCGCACCAAACAATTAAACGATGGCGCCGAACCATACATTAAGCTGCCAGTAACACCGGTTCCGATCATAGACGGATACGTTATAGCCCAGCGCGAGCTGGAAGAAAAGAAACTACCGTTCATTATTCGCCGACCGCTTCCGAATGGTGGAACCGAATACTGGTATTTGCAGGACTTGGAAATATTGTAGTATCTCATCTCATCATGACTGACATCTACCGACCAGACCACACTTTCACTACTGGTAATAATTCGGCATATTTATAGTCGTTGCGCAAATATGCGCTATACGAATACCCCCATTTGCAATACTTGTGTATATTACCAAGACACGATATGACAATTTTATTCTTATCCAGTTCGAGTTTTTCAGATTTCGATTTCGATTCCGAATTTGTTTTTATTGTGTCGTATACCATACACGCAAATGCGCGTTCGAGCGCCATGCGCCACGTTCGAGATGTTACGTGAGAAATCATGTCGGTTATACCGTAACGAGTTTCAAGGTTAAGCAAAAACCGTCGCTGTATTATCGACATCACTCCGAAACAGCCTCGCCACGCATTGGAGTCATTGTATACGGTTAACAATTGCTGCGCGTTGCGCAATCGATTAATAAGGGCGGATTCATGCGCACGGTCATTGTATAGGTAGTCAAAATGCCAGAGAAACTTGCATTCCATACCCTCCGGTAAATCACCCGACAATCGTTCAAAGTCTATGAACACATTAATAAACACGGAATCGTGAATAACGAGCGCCGAATCAAACCAGTGGTTGTGAATGTAGTAGTAGTATGGAAGAAGTTCACCCCGCTTGGGAAATATTGAACGCAGTACGAGACATTTATACAAGGCTGCTTCTTTTTTTGAATCAATAAAGTCGTAACTACTATTGTCATCTATTATAACAACCGGAGTTTCGGGGTAAAAGTGTCGAATACGGTCATAACATTCGGACCAATAATGTGAAGATAATTCGTTGTTTACGTGTCGCAGTATAATGAATCCAAATCCTGTGCCAGATGGGACGTAAATGGACGACATCTTTCTATGATGTTTTTAATTTTTCAATTGATTAATATGTATTGATTAAAATTACCTAATACCCATTAATCGAGCATTATATTTATATTATTAAGTAAATAAATTGAATAACATAATAATAATAAAGATAAAAATTTAGTATGACATAATTGAAATCAAAAAGTTGTTACAACTCAATTATGATTCCGTATACTCAATATCGGTGCGGTAATCCCACTTTGGGCAGCAGAGTTGTTGACCCGGCACTGAATATGTATGATGACGCACAGTTGCAGTGGTATGAGAATCCCGTCAATATCCCGGAACCCGCAAGGTTGGTCATGTTTGAAATTCGAAGGTGCTATTTATGCGGAGACGTTCGGCCGGGCAAAGGAATGATTGATTCGGGTAATTGTGAAAGCGATGTTGGTATTTATCACGAGGGGGTGGGCGAACATCCATACGGATACCGCATGTGCATCGAATGCAAACCCTACTATTTGAGCGCGCTGAAGAATAAGCTTGGCCCTATTTGGAGGTTCAGGCAACAGTTTGACCAGAATTGTTTGTCCGATTGTCATACGCCCTTGCAGCTGTGGGTAGCCAGAACGCGATACGATGAAGAAGGGAAACGCGTTCGAACCGGTAACATGCCGTTTAAATACTCGTCATGGCATGTGGCTCGGTGGTCACCCGTGAAATATATTGACGAACGTAAAGCAGAACAAGATCCCACGTACGTGAATGAAGATTGCCTGGTTGTGGCATCAAATGACAAATCTGTTACCAAGCTGATAAACATTGATGACTTGTTCATAACAAACCACGGGTCAATCGCAGACCCGAACTATGACCCCAATACGGATGACCCGCTCAATAAATATAGTCACGAGCAACGGCAACGAATGCGCGAAGAAGAAATGCAACGTCTTGATCGATTTGATATCAGCATTTAATTTACACCTTAGTCCACGGCTGTTTGGGGCGGTCCTTCAAATACGGACGTAAATGGGACCACTGTGGGTGCTTGGCACACATCTCTCCCGCATTGAACGGCGTTCCACAAGATGATCCGAACCGAAGAATCATCGACATGTTGCGGGCCGTGTTGCTGTCGATTACGGCGCCGTCCGTCGCACCCACCATTTCATACGGACGCGCTTCCGGGTTGGGAGAATTGCTCGCATCGTCGTATTCACAATGCTTGCAAATTCCGCGACTGGACAGCACGTCCTTTTTCAAATACACGTCATAATGATCTGCTATTATTTTCGCGGCAACCACGAGATCCAGTTTGCCGCGATTCAAGTTCACCAACTCCGTCAATCTAACCCGCCGCGCACCTCGGGGGTCTCGCACGTCGTCAAACCGCGTATTTTTGCTGCATTCCAAATTGCGTATGCGCGGATCGTCCACGGTGTTGCACCCAATGAACACCCCGTCGCGCGTGCGCTCAACATTGTAGTATTCCAGGCCAAGTTCCAGGCGCATGATTTCGTTGGTGTTGATATCGCCAAACAACCACGAATTCGCGTAGTCGCCTGAATTGCGATGCAGCAGCGTTGAAACGTATTCGTCCATTGTGCGACCATATTGCATGCATTGCCGTATGCGGCAACAAATGGGGTCTCGATTCTCATATTTATTGAATCCGCCAATCGTGGTTTCTGTGCCAATAATGCCGGCGCTCGTGACGAAAAAATCGGCGCAGCTGAATATGAATCCGGGGTAAGATTGCATCGTAATTGCGAACCCGCGCTTCGGTCGAATTTCCATGATGATGTTTCCGTACTGACCGTCAATGTAGGGTGAAAACGAATTATGCGCGCAAACAATCGACCCATCCTTTGTATGCGAACCGGTCGCAATAAATGCGGAGCATCGATCGTCCGCATATTGGCGTTGAATGGCCCCTGCATGATTGGTTGTGCTGGTATTGGCATCACGCGCCGTGTCGGCATACTTTCGCGAAAGGGTTCGACCTGATTTATGAAGCACGGATGCCAAGTTTTCATAGAGATATGGCACGCTCGTGCAGCAGTTGAGAAATACGATGTAGTTTACCTTAATGCCTGCACCTTGTGCTATGCCGCGCATTTCTTGATAGAATTCGTTATAATTTTTGCGTATAGCTGGCAGCATAAAATCGTCTGTAAGTTCCACAAAATAATCCAGTGACCTCCCGTGCAAGTACGGCATATAAAACTCATACATTGCAATAAACTCTATTATTTCTTTACGCAAAAGTGACCCGTGCGCGTATCCGCGTTCAAATGCGTCGCCATTTATCGATATTTTTATCCAACCGTTAAGGTCCACGCGATTCCCATTAGATTTCGGTTGAGTTTGTCGTTTTGTTTTTGTTTTTGTTTTAGTTTTAGTCTTGAGTTTGATAATGGTTTTCGTTTTGGGTTTAAATGCGACAATTGTCTTCGGCTTTGTTCGTGTTTTAGGCTTTATTTTTGATTTTATATTTATGTTCACAGGTTTTGCCATTACGTATCACGTATCAAGATACAGCACTCTCAAAACACACAATGTATATACTTATATTATATAAATAAAAATATAATAAACATTAATAATTAAATTAATGTATATTTTATTAATTTACCATTCAACCAAGTAAAATGCAAGGGTTCAAAACGATATGTAGTAAGGACGACGTCTTATTAAAGTTACGAAGACAGGAACCTGGCGGCCTGGTAAAAAATACATTTATGATCGACTTCGACATCAACAACGCGCATGCGTCTCTGGCAAATTTTTGCAGTTATAATATTTTCAAACTGATGTTCGAACTGAACCGCGAAGACGCGATACAGGATTTGCGCTTAACCGAACCAACCGACGATTTTTGGGCACAAATGCTCCTCGTATTCAAACGCAAAGGTGACGATGTTGGCATCAAGCAGAAGTATCTGCGGCTGAATCTCAAGATGAGCACGCTGCCCATTCCGTCCGGTGGAACAAACTACGTGTTTGAAGGGGGCTCTCATGGCACCGACGAATGCGTTGACGGCAACCTAACCTACACTTCACCCGGATCAGAAGAAGTTAGCGACGTCGACGCAGTTCTCTGCATGTCACTTACTACAGAACACCACATTCGGGTCCAGTTCATGCTATCGGTTCCTGCTCCGGCACAGCAACAGCCCTCGTATATTGAGAACAGCCTCGGGATTGTTATGAAAAAAATATTGACTCGAACAAAAACATTCATAGAACGTATATAACTAACTCTAAATCTAATAACGTCGACTTTTAACACGCCGACGCTTGCTTCGTGTTTTTTTGTTTCTGTGTTTTTGCGACCTTAAATTGCGAGATTTGGATTTATATTTTTTCTTGTAACCTGCGCCACCGGCCCAAACATGAGCAGGGGATATTTTCAAGGCTGGATCATATTTTAGAACATAAACTCCACTTGCGCCTGCTGGGTTTGTATCGCGTTCGGCATTAACATATGGGTGAAACGTAGTATCCGGAATCTGTTCGGTCTTTTCATTGGTCATTTTATTCACAAAAAATGGTTTTCCACCCTCATCTCGGAATTCATGCCAAGGTGAGGTATCACTCTCAATATCGATTGTAATTGCCGTAAACGCATAACAAAATTTTGGGCGTTCTGGGTTTGTACTACACTCGTGAAGTGAATTACAGTTCGGCGACATAATAATGTAACCGAATAATCGTCCATGTTTTATAATTTCATGAAAGCCAAATCCGGTATCTTTAATATGAATATTTTCATGTTTTTCGTGTGTATAAACATTTGGCGTCATTACCTTATTCTTCATAAAGGAACGCCCTTCCATATGATGATGGTGATACAAACCATTGATTTCCTTTATTGCTGAACCACTAATAATAATGGAATCGAATTCTGACATTTTTTATTTTAAATTTTGATTATATATTAAATATATATTATTAAAAATTTAACACATATAAATATTTACATTTAAAATACAATTATATTATGTATATATAATAGTAAATCATAACCATAATAGATGGAGATGGCGTCATATACTTACGAGTTTTTGTCTGGCGCGCGGTTTGTGCTGTATAGCACGGGTATAATATGCGCCGAATACATAAAGTATAAGGGGTCGTGCTGGATGCATGCAATATCTTCTAAATATTCCGCTATTTTTAAAGAAACGCGCAGCGAAACCTCTGCCCGAGAAGATGCGGCTGCTGAATACGCGACCGGTCGATTTAATGCCATGATAAAGGGCATTTCATCAAGACTGGCTGCGACAAACATTTATTACATCAAGTTGTTTCAGGCTGTCGCATACAGTTCAGATATTGTCAACGAAGAGCTGACTTCGTTTTTTAGAGATTATACCGATAGCGTTGCATATACGCCATCCGAATATAAAACTGCCGACTTGACCAACCTCATTGAGTATGCAAACAGTATTGGATATGCGCTGCAATTACCATCGCTTATTCCAGATAAAATGGGTTCTATTTCTCTCGTTTTCTACGGAACATTATCCTCCAAAGAACAAACCGAGGACGTCGTCACAACGTGCCCGGTCGTAATAAAATATTTGCGCGCAAACATGCGGGAGCGGATACTGTCATCCATTTCCAACTTCAAATATCTCGTCGCAGTACTGAATTTGTTTCCGAGTTTGAGATACTTGCACTTGAATGACATTTATAGCGAGCAGCGCACAATGATGTTAGACCAAATAAATTTTGAAAAAGAGGCCGCATGCATTTTAAACATGAGTGACACGTGCAAAGACGCGCGCTGCATAAAAATACCAACCGTGTATCCAGAATTCACTGCAAGGTTCCCAACCATTATTGTTATGGAACGGTTAGTTGGACAAACACTGGACCAGCTCGACGACGAAGTGAAAGACCATTACTGTCGCAATCTGGCGAGGGGACTCGTGAAAACTGTTTTCGTGGACGGCCTGTATCACTGCGATTTGCACCCCGGAAATACAATTTTTATTCAAGACTGCGAAACCGAAACCTATAAAATTGGTCTAATTGATTTCGGAATCGTTGACAGGGTTAATGCGCATGAACAAGAAATAACGTATGAATTATTCAGAAGCATTGTTAAGAAGGACGCGGATACGGCGGTGCGAACACTTATGGAACATTACACCGAACCATATGACGAGCGTTTCTTCGCCGACAAGTGTAATCCCGAAATGCTTCGCGCATTGAGAGCATATATTGATGTAATGATGGGGACGGTCGTTACTTGTTTCAGCGCTGAAAACCTTTGTTTTATAAACAAGCTACTCATAAAGTATAATTTGAAGGTGGCCCGTTCATTCACAAAATTTGAGCTCAGTTTGTCAGTCTGCGATAACCTGTGTAAAAAACTCGCGGTAAAGCGGAGCTATATGTCGCACTTGAATGAAATTATGGATGACGCGTTCGAATAACCGGATAAACAATTTATACATGAAGTCATTTAAACAATTATCACTGTTCAATACAATATAATTATTTATTTTTGGTAGCAATGGAATTTGATAATGAGAATGGGGCCGTATTTAATTACGACACCGGGTTCTTGTGCACATATCATTTAATGAATGATTTGGATGACGAAGATACAACGTTGTCCGAAAACTTATACAGAGTTCAAATGGCGCAAGCACTGCGCATGAATATGGATATCGCAAAAGTTCTCGCTGGCGACGATGCCGAATTTGATGACCGTACTATGAATAATTTTATTGATTTTATCTCAGACAAAACAAAACCGTATTATGACGAGAGATATAAGGCAGTTCTTAGAAAACACCCATGCTTAAAAAAGGCTCAGGACAATATGTATGAGAGTTTTTTTGTAAATGAAAACTCGGACGAAGAAACCGAAAGTGAACTCAAAAAGGAAATGGATGATGTTGTTGAAGAACTTGCCGAAGACATCGATGATTTGATTAATGACGTAGTTCCCATGCTTCTGGCCTATCACTCATTTCACGCGTTTCATCGGTGCATGATTGATGTATTTTCACATCCAAACGCAATGGGTTTGATTTCAGATGAAAGTTTGCGTTTACTCGAAGAGTCGTATGACGGAGTGTCCGATGAAATGAATGGCACGTTTAGGTGTTAAAAGTTAGTGTGGAATAACAAATGAAATTAAATAATATTAATATGCATTATTTAATTATTTAATATAGTTAATATAGTTAATAATAGTAAAGGTATAAATTTTAAGTTTAGAACGAAAATAACCAAAACATAAAATGCCCGATACAACTGAGGCTGCAGAAGACAAGGCAAATCGCGAAATATTTCTCAAATCGTTTGGATTCATGACAACGTTTACCGTTATAATCAGCGTCATAATTGTAGCATCATGCCTTTTATATAAAAAAGCCAATTGTGACGGTGGGTCATCGCCGGCGTCGTTCATGTTTGAAATAGTGTGTCGGATTATTGGGTCAGGCACTGATAAAGATAAACTCGGTTGGCTCGGATTTCTGATATGCATAACCCTATTCGGATGGTTTGTTACAACCACCATGTATGTCGTAACATCTCGCGTCATGATTGATATACTTAATGCAACACCTCTCATGGAGAAGATTAAATCATATGCAGTATATCCGGCACTCTTCATTATCGGTCTTATTTTAGTGCTGGGCGTTGTTATGTTTATACCCATGTTTGGATTAAGTTCGTTTGTGGATAGTAAGCTTCCAAGCGGTTCGGATACCGCGTTCAATCAGGGCCGCGAACGAGGACTGCTCGATAAATTAATTACAAAACTGGGCTTGGACCCGCCATTTAAAATATTGCGCGAGAATTTCGCTAACTTGGTGCGCTTCGCATCTTTTGTCGGATTGGGCGGCGTTGTTGCGGCGGCGGTGGCCGCAATTGTAGCACTGCTTATGTTTATAATTACAAACCATACCAGCGGCGTTATCAGTTCATTTAAGGCGGTTGTGGCGGTGCTGGGTATAATAGTTGCAATTACCGCGGTGTTTTCGGCATACAACGTTATTGCCAAAACCGAGCGGGATTATCAAGGTGCGAGCGGAGACAGTATTCCGCTGTTCATTCTCAAGATTCTCAAATACATCCCGTGTTTTATACTGGACGTGGTTGATGCGGCAAAACGCGAATTCAATCTTACAACTAAACCGGTGTGGATTTTATTGGCGATAGAAAGCGTTTTGATTGGAGTGTATTTTTTAGCTCCCATAATTATGCAGGCGACCGTTTATAAGAACAGCTTGACGGTTCTTCCGGGCGTATCCGATTTGCGCAAGTATAGGGACCTTGGTTCGCTGGAAAATGTGGGCATCGTTCGAACATCAGAGTGTTCCAACAAAACGAAACGCAAGTATGATTACGCTTTCAGCGCGTGGCTGTTTTTTAGCCCGCATCCACCCAGCGTGGCAAAGGGTTCATCCAAGTTCATCCCGGTATTGGATGTAAACGGCACACCCACCGTGTCGTATAAAGCGGCAACAAACGAGCTGCAATTCACGCTCAGAATAAATGAGCGCGGTGGCGAAGACGAAGGTGCGGCGGCGCAGGCGCAATCCACTGGCGCATCAGTAACCAATGCGAATGCCGCAGCCGACTATGAATACGAATATGATGTCGAAGAGATGGGAGACGGAACAGACGCCGCAGCACCTCAAAAACCAAAAGATGCGCCCCCAATAATAAATTCGGTGGTTGTTCACACAATTCAAAACGTGCCGCTGCAGCGATGGAACCATCTGTTCTATAATTACGACGGTGCGAATATAGACATATTTTTAAACAATGAGCTTGTTGTAACACTGACCGACTATGTGCCTCTAATTGAATACGGAGGTATTAAATGCGGGGCCCCCAGCGGCGTGATTGGGAATATTGCCAACGTCACCGTTTTTAACCACAGCGTTACAAAGGACGTTATAAGCGGCATTTATATGTCACACAAGGACGCATCTCCTCCGGTGGCATAGAACTATAGAACTAACAAACCGAATCACCAAACCAAAAAATTATCCACCACACCATATAAAATATTATCTAACATTATAATTAGACAATAAACACATGTATTTACCTAAACAATGGGGTGGTCCGGTTAAAACACCTGACCAGCGGTTACAAGAAGAGACTGAATCCACTCAACGTGCAAAGAAAACCCACGAACAAGAAAATAAAATGGCAAAAGAAAAGGCAGCAGAAGAAGAACTTAAGAGTAGACTTACACCTCAAGAGCTTTTTGCCCGAAAACAAGCCATTCATAGAAATACACATTTTGACACGAGAACGTTGAATAAGTGGAGTAAACCGACAACGGGTGGAAAAAGAAGTAAACGGTGCAAGAGAAATAAAACTAACAATAACAAAAATAAAAAATCAACATCTCGTCGTCACAAAAAATGCAAATGCCGCATAACCATTAAAAAATAGATGTGTAATCGGGTAAAAATATTTTCATAGTTTACAATTAAGGAATATATCCGCGTTTTGAATTACATTTATTTTATAAATATATTTATAAAATAATAATATATATTAACAAACAATACAATAATACAATTTCGTAGTGGCCAGCACGTTAAGCAAAAAAAATAAAATGGAAACAAGCACAATTCTTATGGGCGTATTCGCCATTTTAATGTTATATGTAATCTGGCAATATTTAACGGATTCGTATACCCAAATCGCAAACATGCAAAAAGCCAGCGTTAAAACCACCCTCCCCGCCAATACGCTCCCACCCAATACCAATCCAGCCAACTTTTCTTTCTCGCTATGGTTTTACATAACGTCGTGGTCTTGCAACAATGCAGCCAAGAGCATTTTTTCAATCAAGGGAACCGATCCGAGTAATCCCAGGCAGTTCTACATCGACCTCGGGGCGTGCCAGAACGATTTAGATGTCGGCATCATGTGCACGAGTAACGGCGGACAGCAGAAGAGCGTGTGCCACGTTAACAATGTGCCGCTGCAGAGATGGGTGTGCCTCATTGTAAGCGTTTATGGCCGCACTCTCGACATTTACATCGATGGAAAACTGGTGCGAACGTGCGTTCTACCCGGCACTTCCAGCGCGCTCACGTCGCAGTCGTCTTTGACGAATCTCGAAATTGGTGGCGGATTTGACGGCTTCATCACCAGCGTGAAATATAAATCCACGCCGGTGAATCCACAGGAGGCATGGAACACGTATAGCGACGGATACGGCGGAAGCATGATGCAAGATATTTTGAACAAGTATAAGATTAAGCTGAGCTTTTTAGTGGACGATGTTGAAAAACAGAGTGTATCTGTATAAAACATAAAACATAAAACGACGAAACGAGAGAATGTAGTGTTACAAATTACTATTATAATCTAATCACAAGTATATAATAGTATTAATCAAGATAATCAAGATAATGAAGCAGAATATATCGCGTAGAAAGAATACAAGAAAAAATGGGACCAGGATGGCAACGCGTCGCATTAACCGTAACCATAATTATGGTATGAATAATAAAAAATGGGGTTTTCATCTGTTACTCGATTGTTCGCACGGAGACCATAGTAGCATCACGTCGCGGTCCAATATTTCGGACTTTGTCGACACGTTGGTTAAAAAAATAGACATGAAAAAATACGGGAAACTGTGGATAAATAAATTCGCCACACACGACCCATCAAAAGGTGGAATTAGTTTTGTGCAGATGATTGAAACGTCTAATATTACTGGCCATTTTGTAGACAAAAGTGGAAATTTTTATATTGATTTGTTCAGCTGCAAGCCGTATGATATAAAAGTTGTTGTTGAACTGGTGAGAACGTATTTCAAACCGACGAAAATTCGCAAACGGTTCGTTTATCGCAATGCAGCTAACTAACCCTACCGTCGCAGTCGTCTCGTATTACGATTTCGCCGCACCGAGCGCCGGCGCTTAGAACCACCTTTGCGCGTATATGGCATTAACCATTTAGTTGACGACTGACCCGAGACGTGTTCAAGATCGTCATCGGGAATTCCTACGACGGCAGGTTTCCAATTTACAACACGAGATTTTGATTTTGACCAGCGTTTGAAATTCCTTAGAGGAGAATCATGAGAATTCGTGTCTGGTAAATTATTAGCGTATAACACATTATACAAATGAAGCAGTCCCTTGAAATGTTCTTGATCTCGAGGTGTTTTACCGCGTCTGCTCCACCATTTACTTTTGCTCGCGCTTACTTGGTCTTCATCTTGGGTTATTAATGACGATATGATAGATATAATTTGCTGGATTCGATTATTGAGGCTGCTGTGTTTTATTGCTATAGCAAGTGCATCTGCAGTTTGAAAGAAATATATTTTTTCTCCAATCGTCAGTCTATATTTATAGTTTGTTTCTGCGTCATCGTGCGGGCGTTTTACAATTAAAGTGCACTGCAATATAGTGTCATCGTCTTTTCCAGTGCCGATGCTAAAATTGTAAGTATTCGACCCCCCCCCTTCATTTTTGATTTTATTGGAGAATTTCTCGGTGTTGGTTTAGGTGTTGGTTTAGGGTTCATATAGTCAGCCGCAAGTATTCCTAAATTCGTTCCAATCGTAAGCATGTTAGTAAGCCTCATCAATGGCCGAGCCATTTTTATTAGTTTGTTATAGAATTATTTATAGATTTATAGAATACGATTATATTTTATTTCATTTTAAAATATAATTTAATAATTTACTCAAACTCGGCGACGTGTGACGCGTATTATTAGTTGATTAGTTGTCAAAATACCACTTTGACGACAAGTATTTCGGCATCGTCTTTAATGAATCATCCGAAGAAGACATATTGGGACCGCGATTCACAATATCCTGAATGTCGCTCGTTCCGAGCGCATAATTGAAGTATTGCAGGTCGGAAATGTTTCCGGAAAACCCGCCGCCTTGGGCAATGTAAACGTTTCCATAGTTCTGATACGGAATACCCTTCAGGGTTTGACGCTTTGTGAGCTGGCCGTTAATATAGATGTCGACCGTCGTGTTACGTGTTTTGATAATAAGGTTGATCCATTTCCTCACCGGGATATTATCAATATCGATGGTGTCCCGCGACCCACCTTTGGTATTATACTTGTTCATTGCGATTTTCAGCTTGATGGATTGGACGTTGCTTCTTACTTCTGTGGAATTGACGGTGGTGAAGAACACGCCGGGAGATGCATTGGGACCTATCGTTTGTGATATTATATCATTGCTGTTCGAATCGGGTCCAATGTTATCCCCCTTGTGAAAAATGTGTTTCAGCTTATTGGTAGCATCCGCATCGCGAATGAAAAACCATATGGACCACGTGTTTTCAATTCCACCGTCCTGGTTCACCGAACGCGTGATAGGAATTGACCCCTTAATACCCGGGTCCTGTGTAATAACTTTAGCCTCCGTGGCGTCAATGAGACCGTTTACAAGCATGGGTTTGGAATCCGGTGCCAGAAAAATGGATACGATGCTTATGCCTAAACGCAACAATATAATGAACCCGAGGAGAACTAGAATTAAAAATGAGAATTTTGCAACCATGGTATTCGAATTCAAGAATTCACTCGACCCTGAGAGAAACGAATCCACCGTCCCGGAATTGAAACTGCTTAGCGACGGAAGCGAGAATCCGGAATCAGGTGCATTTGTTGTAGCCGGTGGCGCGGACGAGTCGCCGGATGAACTCGAGCTGTTTCCACCAAGGTCGGGGAGAAGACCGGCTAAAGCGCTACTGGCACCAGATGCCGATGCCGACGATGACGATGACGATGACGATGGGTCCATTCTAATACGCGTTATACTTATACTTTTTATAGATGAATATTAATAAACTAAACTATTAAATTATTATATTATTATTTATTTTATAATTTATTACTTAATTTATTATGACTATTACCAAAAAAATGGGCGCTGATTTTGGTCTGTTACTAAATCATTTGGCATAAAGCACAATTGTCGGTCAAAAAATGAAATAGTTGGAAGTGTCTTATTATCGGGAGTAACGTGAGATGCAGGTGAAACCAAATTCGTGGAGTTGATACCGAATAGTTGGGATTCGACGTCAATTGAATTAGAACATAAAACATCTCTTGGGAGAAAGCTTGGAGCATACAATGCCGGCAATGCCGGATTTTCGGCGATATGATATGGCTCATATGCTAAATACTGTGCTGCACCTGTGTACAAGCGCTGACGCATTGCATAATCATTGGAATTGTTAATATTGCGAGTGGATGCCATGATGGGTAAAACTAATTATAGTTAAAGTGATATTTTATTTTATTTTAACAAAAACATTTTTAATACAAAAAAATGTTTTTTTTTGTTTTTTGTTTTTTGTTTTTTGTTTTTTGTTTTTTGTTTTTTGTTTTTTGTTTTTTGTTTTTTATATGCACGCCACATGCGTGCATAAGTGTGTCTTGCGTGCGGTGTTGGGTGCGGCGAGTGTTCTCGTTAGTCATATGAAGGCACATCTTCTTCTTGTTCGAGTTTGATGCCATTTGACCAAACGCCGTCGAAGAGAATGGACTGTGAACCGTCTCCAAACTTCATGACATGGAGTCCCTTGCCATGCATGACATCATTTTGCCATTCGCCGATGTATTCGTGCCACTTGACGAGATGCATGTTGTCTTCCGCTTCAGTCGATGAAATCGGGCCCATTGCGCCGTAAATGAATGCCGCTGTGCGCAGAGTTCCACTGCCGTGTTTCAGTCCGCCTTGCATCATACCCATGTAGACACTGCCGTCTTCGTAACTGTAAATAGCTTCGCCGTTGACTTTTTGAGTTGTCTGAGCCATATCGATTGATTGATTGTTCGTGTTCGGTAATCCTGCTCTACAATTATGTCGTCGGGAATTCATTTCAATTTTTTTTTCGTCAAACTCCGGTTGACCCGAATCCGCCGGTTCCTCGTTCGGTTACTCCCAATTCGTTCTCGTGTTCCACTATCTGCACTAAAAACGGTTCTAATGTGGGAGAACAAATTTGGAATAATCGCGACATGGGTGGCGCATATCGGTCGAGACACGTTTTCATATCGTTGCGCGCGGTGTCATTGTTGTCAACAACTGCCATGATTTCCCCTCTGTATCCGGCGTCAATAATTCCCACCGAATTTGCCACTCGAAACGGGGTTTTGACAATACTGGACCGAGGATACAAGTAGTATCCGACAGGTTTATCGGACGCAATGCGATTCGTAGATACAGTTTCGGTCATGGCGCATTTTACGCTGAGTGGTGCGCGAAACGTGGTAGGTGAGATGCAATTGTCCGTGTATCCAAATGCGTAGTTCGAGTAATTGTATGGCACAAATAAATCGAACCCTGAATCGGGATATTCTGTTTCGCATTGTTTTTTATTGTGTGCGGCGACCTTTTCCATATACTGATTCACAAGCTCTGCGTATTTTTCCGCAGTTTGTTCAGGGTGTTTCATAATAAACATCCGCATTGTATATTTTGGAATGCTCGGAACATATCTGCTGCCGCTGCTGCTGCCGCTGCTCATATTTAAAGTAAAGTTGTAAAGTTGTAGAAACTCGGTTCTATTAAACCCAGTTGTATATTTATATTTATATTGGTTTTTATGTATTATCATGATACCGTGTAACGGTATAATATATATAATATCATGTATCTCCGCGATTAAGTATTTAAAGATTTTATTATTTTCAATATAAACGCATCACAATACATATATCATTATAAAACAAACACCAACAAACAACCAAACAATCAATAATGTCTTCACCATCACCCGCATCATCAAAATCAAACTCGGATAATGTGCTCACCATTAAGACGGTTCAAATTGCGCCCATTCGAACTCTGATGACTGCACTAAAGGATATATTGCTCGAAACCAATATCACGTTCAAAAAGGACGGTGTTCGCATCGTCAACATGGACAAGTCGCATACCATGCTTGCGCACATGTTTCTGGCCGCGGAGAATTTTGAAGAGTATGAGTGCCACAAAGAAAAAATCATTATCGGGGTCAACATGTTTCACCTGTTCAAGCTCATCAATTCGATTGATAACGACGACACACTTACCATGTATATCGAAAACAAGGATTATAACGACGGCATTGTTTCATACCTGGGGCTGAAATTCGAGAACGGCGATATCAAGCAGTGCAAAACGCAAAAGCTGCGTCTGATTGAACCGGAGCCCGAAGAATTGGTTGAACCCAATGTTGTTTTCTCGTCGGTGATTAACCTTCCATCCGCCGATTTCCAGAAAATTGTGCGCGACTTGTCGTGCATATCCGACAAAATCGAAATTAAATCGGTGGGTAATGAACTCATCTTTCGGTGTTCCGGCCAATTTGCAACCGCGGAAGTTACCCGCGTGGAGACGGACGGCAGCATGGAGTTCATTCATAAACAGAACGCGAACAAAATTATTCAAGGCGAATTCTCATTGAAGAATTTGGGCTATTTTATAAAGTGCACCAATTTGTGCAGCCAGATTGAAATGTATTTGGAGAACGACTTGCCACTCGTTGTGAAATACTACGTGGCGAGTCTCGGCGAGATTAAATTGTGCCTTGCACCGCTTCCGAGTAGTTCATAGAATCAATTTGGATGGTTCGCGTATATGGCCCGAAGTTGCCGTTTAGCATTGCGCTTTGTCATCGGGCGTTTCGAGAAACACTTTCTGGAGCTTCGTTTGCAGACCCTGAATTTGGCGGTTCGCTTATAAGGCCGAATAACGTATGGCATTTTATTTCAACGGTTATTATTTAGTTATATAGTTGTTAATAAGTTAATAATTTCATAAATAAATATTAAATAAAAGTAAATAATACATTTTATATCCTTCATTTCATATTTTGTCATCAACCTATCAACCTATAGCATCATATAAAATAAAAATGAGTGAACCTGAAATCATCGATTTGGACGACCTGGGTGGGATTGGAGGAAAATCGTCATCCAATTTTGGAGGCGGACTCGAATTTCTTATGAATGATAAATTTAAAAATGACAGTGGCGGTGGAGGAAGAGGTGGTGGAGGCGATAGCGGCGATATCAATCTGAACGATTTAGCTGTTTTGGAGAACGAGTTGAATGACTTGTCTGGTTCTGGTGGTGGTGGCGGAGGCGGGTCATCAAAAAGAATAAACCGGGAAATGAAATCTGACATTTTTAGTGTCAGTTTTGGCGGGAGTAGCAGTAGCAGTGATGGTGGTCGCGGCGGCGAAGGCGGTGCACGCGGTAGTGGCAATGAAGGTGGTGGAGGTGCTGGGGTCGGCTCGGCTACAGCCGCCACTGGCGACGATAAGCAAACTTGGGACGGGTATGGAAAATTTAATAACGTTCCACTGAACCCCGATGTCCCAGTCGACACTCAGCCACAGTTGTCAAAAGAGGAACTATTGCGAGAGAAGTTCAAGCTTCTCCGCAAGCTGGAAGAGCTCGAAACAAAGGGAGTCACGCTCACGAAAAAATATTCAATGGAGTCGCCCATGTTGGAGATGAAGGGCGAATACGAGACCCATGTGGAAGAGCGCGAACGAGGCAACAGTAAAAAGTTCCAGTCCAAAATGTTACTCGCGTGCATTACCGGCTTGGAATTCTTGAATAATAAGTTCGACCCATTCGATTTAAAGCTTGACGGGTGGTCCGAACAAGTGAACGAAAACATTGACGAATACGACGACATCTTTGCGGAACTGCACGAGAAATACAAGTCCAAGGCTCAGATGGCACCCGAGCTCAAGTTGCTGTTTCAGCTGGGTGGAAGCGCCATCATGCTTCACATGACAAATACCATGTTTAAATCCGCGCTGCCTGGAATGGACGACATCATGCGTCAGAACCCGGAACTCATGCAACAGTTTACTCAAGCGGCCGTCAATTCCATGTCGTCGTCATCCCAAGCGCAGGGTGGCAAGTCCGGTTTCGGTAACTTCATGAACGATATGACGGGTGGCGGTGGCGGTGGCGGCGGTGGATTAATGAGTGGCTTATCCGAAATGATGAACGGTGGTAATGGAGGTGGCGGTGGCGGTGGCAGCAACGGAGCAATTCCGTTCATTTCACGCCCACCTCCTC
>Ga0247722_10000864_pt1 | contig 17622 bp, 20 predicted proteins | sample MSEWelMarce3H_FC_FD_189094 | JGI IMG/M metagenome (GOLD analysis project Ga0247722, IMG submission 189094) | Subsurface sediment microbial communities from gas well in West Virginia, United States - MSEEL Well Study Marcellus 3H_FC | ecosystem: Environmental > Terrestrial > Deep subsurface >... | reverse complement strand
TGCACTTCAAGCCAGTTCGCATTAATGTGACTGTGCGCGAGGCAGTCGGGCAGTACAAGGCCAGTAACAACATCAAGGGCTATGAGGCCGCAGGTGGTGGCATCAGCGCACCAGCTACTGCACCAACTCCCGCGCCCACCCCTGTGGCAGATAACCCTGTTTGGCCTACCGCCGAGCAAGAAGCCGCCAAGTCTAAAGCACCTGCTTGGGCTAGAAAATAATGGCTTTACTTCCACAATCAGTTTCTGATCCTGTGGCTGATGCCATCTTTGCCTTCTACAAGGCAAAGTTTGGCTCAGAGTTACAACGCCCCTACCTTGGTGCGTCAAGCATTGGCAAGCCTTGTCTGCGCCAACATTGGTACTCTTTCCGGTGGTCTAAGCCTGCTCAGTTCTCTGGCAGGCTTTACCGAGTGTTTCAGTCTGGTCACTTGCAAGAGCCAAGGGTTTATGCAGACTTGGCAGCTATTGGTTGTACTGTCTACCAAATCAACCCCACTACGGGCAAGCAGTGGTCATTTACTGAACCCGCAACTGGTCACCACTTTCAGGGCAATGCGGACGGCATCATCACGGGCCTGCCGCAAGCGCCGAAGTCTCCGCACCTTTTGGAGATCAAAACCGCATCTGACAAGATGTTTAAAGATATGCAGAAATCCGGCGTAAAGAAGGCCAAGCCCGAACACTACGCGCAGATGCAAATATACATGAAGTGGAGCATCGATCAGTTTGGAGCAGATGGCTGCCAACGGGCGCTTTACTTTGTGGTGAACAAAGACAACGATGACATTTACACTGAGCGCCTAGAGTACAACAAGCAAGAGGCACAAGCACTGGTTGACAAGGCTATGGCAGTGATCACCGCGCCCGAGCCACCAGTTGGAGTGTCTACCGATCCAACATGGTTTGAGTGCAAGTTCTGCGACTACCAGGCGATCTGCCACGGCACAGATGTCCCTATACCAACGTGCCGTTCATGCGTTCACGCCACGCCCGAATTGGGCGGCAATGCAGTTTGGTCATGCGCCTCACATAGCACAGTTTTGTCAGAAGGAATGCAGCGAAAAGGTTGCAATGATCACCGCTTCATCCCCATCTTGCTTGCTAAAACAGGCCATCCAGTTGACCTTGACCAAAGTGACAATGTGATCTACAAAATGGCAGATGGCAAACAGTTTATCAATGGTGATCCAGACAAAAACTTTGATCACATCAGTAGCGCAGAAATCCATGCCTGTGCAGACAAGACCGCCTTGGTGGACGAGTTTGCCCTTGATCTGCGTAAACAACATAATGCGAGGTTCGTATGAACACCCCACCAATTGACAACATTACATTGAGAGACTATTTTGCCGCCCAAGCAATTATTGGTTTGCTTCGCCGAAGCCATCCAAATGTTTACGAACTAGCGCGGGATGCTTACAAAATGGCAGATGTCATGCTTGAGGAGCGCGAACTTGATCCTTCGTGACTATCAGTCCCGCGCAGTTACAGACCTGTTTGCTTGGTGGACTAAGCATCAAGAGGATCACGACATCCCTCTTTTGGTGCTACCCACCGCCGCAGGCAAGTCTGTGATCTGCGCTGAGATTGTGCGCCAGATGTGGGATCAATGGCCTTTGTTTCACCCTCGCACTGTGGTGCTAGTGCCGTCCAAGGAACTTGCCGAGCAGAACGCTGCCAAGCTCAGAGCCTTGCTTCCCCCAAACATCAGCGTTGGCTTTGTCAGCGCCAGCTTGGGCAAGAAGCAACACCAAGCAGATGTGATTGTTGCCACCATTGGTAGCATCCACAAGGCATCTCACCTGCTTGGCAACATCAAGGCTGTGGTGATCGATGAGGCTCATCTGGTGAGCCAAAAGGCAGGGGATGCAGGGATGTACCGAACCTTCTTGTCCAAGTTGGGCGAACTTTGCGAGTTCAGGACTGTTGGCATGACCGCCACGCCTTTTAGGGGCAATGGCGTTTGGCTGACCGATGGGGATGATCCCCTATTCACTGGCATTGCAAGCCGAGTGTCCATGCGCGAATTGCTCGATGCCAAGTTCATTGCCCCGCTTGTCCCACCAGATCACATTGAAACCCGCATCGATGCCAGCAATGTTGGCATAGCCAACGGCGACTACAAGGTTGGCGAACTTTCCCGCGAGGTTGAAAAATACCTGTCCAAAGTAGCCGCAGAAGCTATCAAAATCGCCTCAGAGCGCAAGAAATGGATAGCCTTTACACCGAGTGTCAAAAACGCTGAAAGCCTGTCTGACAAGCTAAACGCACTTGGGATCGTAAGCGCCGTTGTTTGTGGTGAAACCCCCAAGCAGGAGCGCGAAGACCTGATTCGCCAGTTTAGGGATGGCAAGATTCACTGCTTGGTAACTGTCTTGGCTTTGTCGGTTGGCTTTGATGTGCCAGACGTAGACTGCATTATTTGGTGCAGGCCCACGAAGTCGCCTGTGCTTTATGTCCAAGGCATGGGCAGGGGTACTCGAATTGCAGACGGCAAGACAGATTGCCTGGTGCTTGACTTCACCGACACAGTTGAGCGCCTTGGGCCAGTGGACACCATCCAAGGTAGGGCTAAGAAGAGGTCAGGCCCACAGGAAGCGCCCTACAGTATCTGCCCAGACTGCGGTGAACGCAATGCACCCGCAGCTCTTGTTTGCATTCATTGCGGTGGTCAAATCCGAGAGGAAGAGGCTAAACCAATTGATGCAAGGGTTTCACTGGCAGCGCTCTTGTCGAATCAGGCAAGCATCTCAGAACTGATTTGGCACGATGTAACCCGAGTTGACTACGGCCTGCACCGAAAGGAAGGCAAACCTGACTCATTGAGAGTTGACTACTACGCTGGCCTGCTTCGGGTTGCTACTGAATGGGTTTGTTTTAGTCACATTGGCTATGCTAGGCAAAAGGCCGAGAACTGGTGGATGCAAAGGGAGAAGAAGTCTATGCCATCAGGCACACAAGAAGCGCTTGAGTGGCTTGAGTTTAAAAACATTGAAGAGCCAGTTAGGATCGCAACCCGTAAAAATGGAAAATACACAGAGGTCAAAGACTATGAATTTAATTGAAATAAACGCAATCAAGAGACATTTGGACAGTCAGGTCAAACAGATCAATACAATCAGAATCAACTGCCAACAATGTAATAATTTTGAGACAGGCATTTGTAAGCAGTTTGGAGCAAAACCACCGCTAGAGTGGATCACTGGCACAGTTGAGTGCGAACATTGGGAATGGGATCAAATCCCCTTTTAAGGAGACATCATGTTAGAAAAACCACCATATTCAAAGATCAGTTACCCATCTACGCCCACCAAAATGGGCAAAAATGGCGTTGTAGAGTTTAAATGGGAGTCTGGCGCTGATGTGCAGGCGCTTTGGCGCAAGCATGGTTGGACACCTCCTAGTGAGGGTATGCCACCCCCACCGCCCGAGCGTGATCGCATTTTGGATTCCTCGCCACTTCGGAGAGTGCGCTGATGATGCCTCCAATTCAAATGGGCCTAGTCAATCCTGTGCATAAGCTAAAGTTTTGCACCAAGTGCCAGGCTGACAAGCCACCAGAGGGTGGTGTTGATATGGGCGCAAAATGGAACTGCCAACTCTGTTGGGTCAGACGAATAACTGGTAAACACCTGAGACAAAATGCCAAGACCGAAACCACCTGAACCCCTATTGGGAAGACAAGTCCGAATGTCAGATAGGCATTGGATGATCTTGCAAGAACTTGGCGGCGCTGAGTGGCTGCGTAAGCAGTTGGATAAGAACGCCAAGATGCCTGCCAAGTATTACCGCCGTGAACTGGACGCGCCTTCAAAGAAAGAAGTCAATGACTAACCAAAGCGGCTGGCGCAAGCGCCAAATTCAAATGCCCAAGTTTGATATTTGGGAGCGCGAGAGCTTGGTTGATTTTGCAGGGGAGTGCTACGTTAAACTGTGCGAACAAGATGACCGCATTCAACAGCTTGAGTGTGACCTGAAGACGGCGCTTGAGGCTTATAGAGATTTAAGTAAGAACCTCTAAAGCATGGTTAATGTGTTTGATCCGGTCTTCCAAGCCAATAAAGCCACCATTGATTTTTTTGGTTAAAGTTTTGTAATCTTGGGAGTCTGCATACTGGTTGAGTTTATGAGTGTCCCAAAACCAACCCGCAGTCAGGGCGGCGTACTGAGGTGTAGCCACAAGATCAGGGTTTGCCCAAAAGTCAACACCCAAGGCCTTGCCAGCGTGAAAATACGAGCTAGAGCCTGTCAATTGGATGCAACCCCTGCCGCGGAAACGATACCCATCCCCAGAGGCTTCATCTCGGTTGCCCATCCGATTTGCGTACACAGTATTGGCAATGAGCTTTGGATTTCGCTGGCAGGCTTGGGCCTTTTCAGCATCAAAGCGCTTGGGCCATGTCTTCATCAGTCCGGCAGCAGAATATGACAGACCCTCTTGCAGTACCTTGAAGTTGCCACACTCATGGCCACACTGGCCGATAAAGGCCGCTTGGCGCAATGGCGTTGAAATGTCAAAGCGCTGAAAAGTCTCGTTGAGCGCATCGACCCACTCTGGGCCAATGTGCAGTTGTTGGAGCTGCTGACTATTGACCATTGACTAATCTCCTTACTTCTTCGTAGGCGCTGGCGCAGGCATTGAGCTTGACGATGGCTTTGTCTCCATCTGCTGCGATATCGATAAGAGCTGCAATAGTCTGTCGCTCAAGTTCGGTTTCAGTGGTATCTGTGGGTTGTGGATTTCCAATGCTAATGGGGGTACTTGCATTGACTTGTGGACAACTTGGGGTTGGGAGGCGCAGCCGACCAGTGCGAGCAAGCTCATGCATAGCAGACTGTTTTTTCTTGACATCATCTTGGGCCTTTCTGAGTTTCGTTTCCTGATCTTGCAGTTTCTCGCCAAGCTCTTTCTCTTTGGCTCTGGCTTCATCATTCTTTTGGGCAATGGCAATCTTCATGTCATTGTCCCTGTCTTCCCATCCAAAGTGATAGCCACCTCGGTAAGAGCCGAACAAGGCAATGCCGATTGCCAGGGCGATATAGGGTAGTGGTATGCCAAACATTATTCTGACTCCTGTCTTGCCTGTGCCAGCTGTTCGCGCTCATGGTCATCTTCTAAGTGGTCAGGAGGCGTAGTAGGTGGTGGGCCAGGTGTCCAAGATTCATCCAACTCTGGGTTCTTCCAAACAGGCATAGCACCAAATGGTTGGCTAGGCAAACCATACGCAGATTGCGGAGGGGCGTAGGAAGAGTTAAAACCGCCCATAGAGCCTCCATAGCCCATTGGTTGACACATTGGCTGTTGGGGTGGTTGTTGCCTAGAAGTCATAGCCCGTTTACCAATAACCCCGCCAATGCCGCCAACAATTAGAAGCACGATGTCATTCAGCATCTTTGTATAAGCCTGGTCAATGGGGGCCATTGATTTGATGGGCTGGGTGACAAAGGTCACTGAGTACAAAAGAGAAATTACGATAAAGAAAAGAATCAGGGTGACAGCAAGCACCACAATGCTCCAGACCCTGACCTCGATCTCTTCAGTTGTTAGGTTTAACTTCGTCAACTTTTTTCTCCAAGATTGGTGCTACCAAGTATTCTGGGCAAGTTTGAGTAAACATACAGCGAGGCTTCTGGCACTCAGTTGCGTGAAAATTGTCAGGGTTCTGGCACTTATAGCGATATTTTTCGTCACAGCCAGTGAGCAGTAAAAGAAGCAGTAAATATCTCATTTGCCTAATCCTATTCTACCCAACAGTAAATTAACGATCCTGTCCGACAAGTCATCCGGCAAAAATTTGAGAAAGCCAAGGGCGTATAAAGCCACACATCCGTAAACGAAGATTTTGAGGCACAAGTCAAAGGTCTTCTGATACTCATTCACCGACCACACCTTCTTGTTGCTTCACAGAATGTCATCAACTCATTGACACCAACAAAGACTAGAAACAGAACAAAGCAAATTCCACCTATTGCCAAGCCAATTTCTAGTTGTTCTTGCTCTTTCTGTTTAGCTTCTTTCTCTGCTTTCTTTAAAGCACTAATCTCTTTGGCATCTGCCAAGTCCATCTCTGCTTGACGAGCCTTAATCTTCTGCCATACGTCAATTTTTCCAGATTGCATGAAAAGCATTTTTAGGCTTTCCTCAAATTCTCTCGCTTGTTCTAATGCCATCTCAATCTGCAAAGCTGTACCCATGTTCGAGCCTTTGCCAGACTGCTTGGCTTGAAGCATGGCTTTTGTAGCTACAGACTTAGCGTCAAATAGCTTACCAATTACAGGTGCTAGGGAAGAAAGGTCTTGGGCAACACCCGCAGCCTTCTTGACCATGCTGATGGCGCTTTGTATCCCTGCTAGGGCTGTAATAGGGTCAATCATTTTTTATCAACTTTTTGCCACTCAAGGCATACTACTTTTCGGTTGTAAACATCACCTGTCCATGCCCATCTAACACACCTGTATTCAGTTTTTTCCTTACTAGATACTACCAATGTAAACAACACTGACAGCACTAGTAGCCATTTCACGGGTACGCCCAAACAATAATGTAACTACAAAAGATGACAAAGCAAGCAACACAGGCCAAAGCAATGATTGCTTCAACCCAATCTTTCATGTCAATCTCCTAGAATACCTGTTGCGCTTCCAACAGCCGCAGCACCAGTTAGCAATCCAGTTTTTGGTTTACGCGCTCTAAGATTTAACTCTCTCAAGATTGCTGTCTGTTCTACTGGATCAACACTAAACAAGCGTTTTTGCAGAGCCTCTGAACTTTCGCTACTTATGCCTTTTGCTCTTGACAGCAAGGCCGAGCCACCAGCTCTAAGCATACTTACAGGATCACTTGTTACAACTGCTTGTGCAAGCGACCCCAAAAGGTTGGCTTGCTCACGCACCGCCTGATTTTCATCTGTTCTAGAGCCTGCAAGAACACGTTGCTTGGTTTCAGCTTGCCGATTCAATCCTTTTACATATTGAGAAAACTCTGTGTAAGAATCTTGTGCAGACTTAGTAACTTTGCCATTGGCATCAACAGTATCAGTGAAAGCATTTCGCAACAATAGCTTTTGCTTTTCTGATTTAAATACTTGCTTGGTGAAATCACCACTTTTGTAATCTATAAGGCGTTCATTGACATCAGCCATCACACCCAAACGAAATGCCTCTTTCTCATCAGAAGTCATTTTTTTGATATTAGATGCGGCTTCTGCTGGGTTGAGGTTTTGGTAATCCTCGCCCATCTTAAAAGCCTTTTTGATGCGTTGTGCATCAGCAAATTCTTCATTTGCTTTTTTGTAATCATTATTAAGCGATTTAATTAGATCGTTAAACTCATCTTTAACTTTAACAACTGTAGCGCCATACTTAGTCATTTTTCCTGTTAAGGCATCAGTATTTGAATCAATTACTTGGTCTAAACCAATTTTAATTTCATGCAATATTTCAGTAGGCACAGACTGAGCGTTGCGTATTGATTCAAGCGGTGGCAATTTTTTACCTTCTGCATCAGCATTTTTTACAGCATTAGCATAGGCATTTTTAAACAAATCTCGATCTACATATTGACGAAACGGACGAGCATCAATATCTTTGCTATACGCTAGTGGGTATGCTTGGCTTGCCAGCCGTGACTGATTTGCCGCCAATGCCTCAAGATACTCAAAACCATTGACATTTTTAGCCAGGCCAGCTTTTTCAACCAAGCCCTGCACAATGTTACTGGGTTGGTCAATAAGACGATTTTCAAGGAATTCTTTGGTAGCACCTTTGACTTTAGACTGCACCACATAGGCGCTGTAAGCCAAGTCATTAAGGCTTTTGCCCAAGTCAGCAATGACCGGATTGGGAATACCAATGCGGCGCAATTCATCCAACGCTTGCTGTGCTTCTTTTGGCGAAAGATTGTCTTTTTGGAGATAGTTTGCCAGCATCTTTGATGCCGCAGTCTCTTGATCGCCAATCCCCGCAGAGTTCAAGACATTCTTGATAAGAGTGCCTGCACCCTTCACAACAATTGGCACAGAACCGCCTAGAACGCCGCCAAACACGCCGCCCATTGCAGTCTCTGATCCTTCATCCTTCTCAGCAAAACCATAGCCAGAGGCCGCGCCTGTAGTTGTTCCAATTGCAGCGCCACGAAGCAGTTGACCCAATGTAGTTGTGCCTGTAATCAATTCTTGAGCAGCAGGAGCAAGTTTTGACACCTGTTTGGCAATTCCTAGTGGAGCAATCAAACTACCACCAATTTCTGCACTTGTTTTAACAATTGGCATATCCATGCCAAACTGTTTTTGTTGTTCACGCAACATATTGCGTTGACGCTCATACTCTGGCCCACTAATCGAGCCAGTTCTAAGTGCTGCCTCAATTTCATCAAGTGTTCCAAAGGTCAAGCCTTGACCAACAGACCTAGCAGCCTCGGCCACCCCTGAGTAAGGTACAGGAGAGCCAAGGACTGATTTGAATGCCTGTGGTTGGTCAGCTAGTGGTGCATCTTTATAGTCAGCCATTATGGTTTTGTCCTTCTTTGTCCTTCGGGGTCAATGAATGCTGTTCCTGATGGGAACTTTGGGTTCTTCAGAAACCTTTGATAGTCAGCATTGTCAATAATTTGAACATCAAATTTAGGAACTTCAATTGCACGTTCTGGTTCAGGGAAATTAGCATTCTTTCTGCGTCTCAATACATCATCAGCAGCGTTCTGAGTACGACGTACATTGATTTCAACCAAACGTCTCATTGCTGCTGCTGCCGCTTTAGGAGACTCTGAACTCTCAAGTTCTTTTGCCGCCCTTACTGCATCACCTTCAGTTTGTGTTCCTTTGTTTAGGCGCAAACTCTCATTGGTCAATACCTTCAAAAACTTATCATAATCTTCCCTAGCAAGAACATCAGGGTCTTCTGATCCAACTAATTGTCTTGCTCTGATAGTCGCTCTATCTTTTAAGCCAAACTTGATCTCGCCCGACTTGATTCTGTTAATGAAGTTATTGGCATCAGATGCTAAGTTTGTTGCGGCAGTTGCAGTCCCATAATCTGCCTCTTCATCTTTTGCAAGATAACTTGGCAATGGCTTAGTTCTAGCAGTTTCTGCTTTGCGCTCTGCTTCTGATCTCTTCATGTCCTGTTGGAACGCAATGTTCTGCGCTTGCAATGCTTGATTGCCTTGTTGAATCAAAAGGCTTTGACGAGAGTTCTCAAGACCTTGAGACCTTAATGAAGCTAGTGTGTCTTGATTGTTTTTAATCTGCGCTTGATTTTGTTCAAACTGACTAATTCGCTGAGTCATCTCAGCCAACTCTTTAGCTTTTACATCAACCTTTTCAGGATCAAGAATGCCTTTTTCAAGACTAGTTGAATACTGTTTTGCAAGTGTTTGAACAGTCTTTGGAATAGTTGCATCTTCAATAAACACCTTAAATGGATTTTCCTCTGGAGCACCCATTGCACCGATCCTTCGGAGATCAGGAATAACTTTGGCAAACTGAGAGATTGCTGCCTGTCCTTGTGGGAATGACAGCAGTCTATTCTTCACTTCTTCATTGACGCTACCATCTGGGTTTTTCAGTTGTGTTACTAAACTTTGAGCAAGAGCATCAAGTCCTTGAGTTTGCATTCTTTGACCACGTTGAGTCAAATAATCCTCATTCTTCATGGCTTGCATTCTGGCTTGCGTACCTTGCTCACGCAAAGCAAGGGCGGCTTCTGCATCACCACTTTGCAGTGCCATTTGAGCAGCTTGAAGATATGAGTCCGGATTGCTAGGGTCAATCATTCCAAGCAATTGCTGACGTTGAGTGATGCGCTGAAGTTGTGGGTCTTGAATGCCCAAAGCACCGCCAATAGCACCAGTAAGACCTTTAGCCCCTGCATAGGTCATTGCCGCACCCGCTTCACCAGGAGTCAGTTTAGCAAAATCAATACCCTCACGCAAAGCACTTCTGCGTTGTTGCTCACCATACATTTCAGGGGTCAACCCGAACAGACCCGCTACGATATTTTCCGCCATGATGATTCCTTACAAATATAAACCGAGGTCTTGGCTACCATAATAGTTACCAGTACCAAATGTGGTTGCTGGTGCGCTCATAGCCGTTGTTGCTGGAACACCACCAAACAATCCACCTACTACTTGACCAAACAAAGGATTAGCCGCTGCTCCAGACAATGCAGAAGCGTATGGGTTTCTAGTGGCATCTGCACCAGTTGCCAAGGCTACGCTTTGAGCCGCACCCGTTAAGCCTAAACGACCCACATTAGCACCTGCTGTAGCCGCTTGTTGAGCAAGAGCAGTACTCATTGCAAAAGGTTGTTGTGCCGCACTCTCCAAGGCTTGCATTTGTCCAAAAGCACTTGTAAATGGTGCATAAGCGGCTTGTTGACCACCATAGTATTGACCCATAGTCTGTGCGCCAGTATTAAGTAATCCCGCACCAAACTGAACTTGTTGTTGACCATATTGTTGAGCATTAGCCGCCAATTGAGCCTCTTGTTGCGCTCTAGCGTTATACAAAGCCTGTAGTTCAGGAGTTGTAGCACCCAAAGCACCGCCTTGAGCAACAGATAAACCGCCACGACCCTGTTGTTGGAGTCTGTTTTGCAGATTAGCAAGTTCTATCTCTCTGCCTGGTTGCAACAAAGCCATCTGCGAAGCAAGATAGTTCTTAGCAACGTCTTCAGGCTTTTCAGCAAGATAACCTGAACCAAGTTTAAACAAGCTCTGAGCGCCTGTTTGTAGTGGTTCAAAGGCTTTCTGAGCGCCTTCTGCTTGTTGAATACCAGTTTCAGCTAACTTAACAAATCGGTCTTGAGCCGCTTTAGCTTCAGGACTTAATGTGTATCCTGCGCTTGTTAATCGACCTGTTACTGGATCGACTGCAAACTGTGATGAGCCAAACCTAGTGGTCATTCCAATAGGTCTAAACTGAGCACCCGCTTTAGCTGCAGCAGTCTCAGTATCAATCATTGTCCTTGCTTTATCAGCCGCTTCTTTTGATGTCTGCTGTTGCAGAAGACCTGATGCAGTAGTTGCTCCTGTTGAGAACAAATTAGCAATCTGTGCAGTTGTTAAGCCTGTTTTAGCTAGATCAGCAATTTGAGTTGCTGTAAGAGCCGTAGCCGCTGTGTTGGCTGCAGTATTTGTTAATGCTGTATTAGCCGCAGTATTTGTCAAAGCGGTGTTCGCAGCAGTATTGGTTAGAGCAGTATTAGCGGCTGTGTTAGTCAATGCAGTATTGCCTGCAGTATTCGTCAATAAGCCACTAGTTGTGGTATTTGCAAGTGCATCAGCCGCCAACTTATCTGCAACAGATTTAGTCGTAATTCCTGCCGCTTCACCAGTCAAAAGACCACTACCACCAGTCAAGCTAGTGATAGTAGGTACTGTTGCACCAGTAGTCAAAGCAGTACCAAGTGTTGTAGCACCAGTAGTACCCCCCACACCACCAAGAGCCAAGTCAAGTTGTGCAAGTTCAGCCGCAGTTAAACCTGTAGTTCCAACAGTAGCCGCAGTTCCTGCTGCCGCACCAGTACCACCCAAACCCGCTAAAGCAGCGCCACCAAATAAAGCCGTTGAACCAAGTAAAAACTCTTTGACAAGATTGTCAACCTTCTGCTGTGTACCAGTACGCTCAAGTTCACCAGTTGGAAGATATTGGTTGTAAGCACCACCAGTTTTGTTCTCACCTGCTTTATAGGTCAGAATGTTCTTTAGTCCACCAAGTTGCTGATCTTCACCAGAACCTATTACATCGTAGATTGATTGAACATAAGTGTCTCCAAGCAATACAGCTTCATTAGGAGGAACAACAGCACCTAGACGAGAAATAATCTCACCAATAGGCATATTGAATGTGCTTGCAATCTGAGACGGGCTAACAGCGTTCTGCCTCATAAAAGCAAGAATTTGGGCATCACTCATGCCAGGTGTTTTTAGAAAATAATCAAAAACTTGCTGATTGCTTAAAGCCATGATGTTTACTCCGCTTCTTTAGGAACTTGCGCTTCAGCCTGTTCTTTAATTTTAAGAATCAGAGGCCACACGCCTGACTTGCTTGGCAATTCACCAAGAGTCTGCAATACAAAGTTAATCTCGTTAACGTCTAGTTCTAGCTTCATGCTTGACCCCATGGAGTGCCAGAAGCCGTTACTGGTGCTTTCTGCAAAGCAATGTTAGCTGCCAGAGCGTCTTCTGTTGCTTGTTTATCAACACCATTAGCCCACACCCAACCAAGCACTGTGGCTTGTGTCAGGTCTGCATAAGGGACATTGACTGTGCCATCTGCCCATGAGCAAGTTGAATAGATGGATGCCGTGTGTTCACCATCTACTGCTGTGGCTTGCCAATGGGCTGTGGTTACAAAACCATCTGCTGTTTTGCGGTCTAGTTGTGAGATTGTCCAAGTGGTAGTCATGTTAGTTTCCTTTAAAAATTAGCAAGCCATTAAAACGCATGGGATACAATATGAGCCATCTGCGTAAGTGCAAGTGATGTGATTTGAAGTTACTTTTGCAACAGTTTTAGAACGAACAATGTCATCGCCTTGTGGCTTGGCTGTTCCATCACCCGCAGACATGAGCAAGTCGCCACGAACAACAGTTACACCTTGAGCAATGCGAATAATCATATCGCCTGTCATTGCCATGTTAATTTCGTCAACATTGTGTTGCTCATCATGTGACCAGTTAACAAACACACCAGCAACATTGACATCGCCTTCTGTATCAGACACTTTGACTTTGTTTAACTGTTCGTTGTCAACAGGTTGTCCATCTTTTGTATAGACGTTCATTTCATCAAGGTTAGACAAAACAGTACCTTTAAAGATTGAATCGTCTTTTGGTGCTGTGGTTTGTGCGTATCGTGATAAGTGACCGCCATTGTATGAAACAGTAGTTCCTGTGACAGTAATATTGCCTTCTTGTGTTCCATCCTGAAGAAACCCAACTAATTCACCATCATCTGTTTTTCTGTTTACTTTTAAGCCAGCAGCACCAGCCCTAGAAAGTTGCATTCCACCATTACTTGCTGTTGATGCCCCTGTAACATTACTCTCAGCGGGAGTGCTATTTGTACCACCCACCAGCAAGTTACCGCTAGAGTCTATTCTGGCTCGTTCTGTGTCATTGGTAAGAAAACCTAAAAAGTGGTTACTAGCTGTTCCAACAAATCCACCAGAATCGGTAGAGTACATCCTTGTTTTAGTACTGTAACTTCCAGTTGTACTTTCAAAAATACCGCCCTGTGTACTGCCTTGCAAACTAATAGTTTTGTAGCCAGAAACATTGGTCACGCTAGTTGAGCCAACACAAAGATTTCCGTTGGCATCTAGAGTCATCGCCTGAGTAAAGGTGATAGCGTTTCCTGCTGTGCCTGATGCGGCTGTGCTCCAATAATGAGTACCAACGTATTGGGTATATTGTGTAGCAAATCCATTTGCTATGTACTTATAGTTAGTGCCATCATAAAAAGAATTATGAGATAACTCTAAGTCTACATTTGCGTATGAAATTAAAGAAGCATTTTTAACCTGAAAGGCCGCACCACCTGCTGTATTCCAAGCACTCGGTGTAACACCAAGACCTAGATTGCCTGCGCTGTCGAGGCGCATACGCTCTGTGCCGTTAGTGCTAAACACTAGTGGATGGTTTGTGTCCGTCCTGAGAACGGCCTCTGTGTCTGTGCAAAGCGCATCAAACTGAACAGGCGTTGTTGTATCAATAATAGTAAGTCGTGGGTTGGCTGACCCACTAATACGAATACCATCCTGAGAAGTGTTAGAAAGAATGTCTAATTTTTTAGTAGGTGATGCAACTCCCACACCCAAACTTGTCCCATCAAATACTAGCGCAGAGCCACTTGTCAGAACCTTTGAACCATTGAGATAGGTTACTCCGTTGGCTGTGCCAGCAGAAAGCGTCTGACTGCCTGTAAACGTGTTTGAAACCAATGTTGCAAAGCTAGAGAATGCCAATGTTCCTGTGCCATTAGTGGACAACGCTTGACCGCTTGTGCCATCAGCACTTGGGAGTGTCCAAGTTACATTAGCAGCAATCGTATCTGGTGCTTTAAATGAAACATAGTTTGTACCATTATCTGTATCTTCATACAGCTTCAGATTAGAGCCAACAGTTGAGTTTCCAAGAACATCTAATGCACCTGTAAACACAGCAGCACCAGTATCACTCAATGTTGCACCAGTAGAGTTCTGTAACAACTTACCTGTTGTGCTATCAAAACGAGCAAAGGCATTGTCTGTAGAAGATGCAGGGCCAACAACATCGCCTGATCCGCCACCACCAGAAGCCGCAATGGTGATTGTTCCATTGCCATTGGTAATCGTAATGCCTGTACCTTGAGTCAATGTAGCTTTGGTTAGCGTATTGCCTGTGCTATTGCCAATCAACAGTTGACCATCTGTGTAAGAGGTCTGTCCTGTACCGCCATTAGCGACAGGTAGAGTCCCTGTTACACCTGTAGACAAAGGCAAACCAGTTGCATTGGTCAATGTGGCACTTGTTGGTGTCCCCAAGATAGGAGTCACCAAAGTAGGTGAAGTAGCAAATACTGCTGATCCTGATCCTGTTTCATCTGTCAAAGCACCTGCAAGGTTGGAGGAGCTAAATGAACCCAAAGATGTTGCATTGCCAACAGAAGTGACTGCACCTGTTAGGTTAGCGTTAGTTGTGACGTTACCTGCTGTTAAACCAGAGGCAGTTCCTGTGATGTTTGTGCCAACCAAAGCGGATGGAGTGCCAAGGGCGGGGGTAACTAAAGTTGGGCTATTGGCAAACACCAAAGCACCTGAACCTGTTTCATCAGTTACGGCAGAAGCCAAGTTAGCAGATGATGGTGTACCCAAGAAAGTAGCTACACCAGTACCCAAGGATGTAATACCTGTACCGCCATTAGCCACGGGCAAAGTGCCTGTCACACCAGTAGTTAGAGGCAAACCAGTTAGGTTAGTTGCCGTACCAGAAGCAGGAGTTCCCAATGCGGGAGTCACCAAAGTAGGACTGTTTGACAGAACAACAGAGCCTGTGCCAGTAGAGCTAGTTACACCAGTACCACCATTTGCCACGGGCAAAGTACCAGTAATGTCAGCAGTAGAAAGACTTACTGCATCCCATGTAGCATTAGTGCCATCAGTTTGGAGATACTTGTTTGCGTTACCTGTTTGAGTAGGCAAGAGGTTGTTCAGAGCAGCAGTAGCCGTAGAAGCACCTGTACCGCCATCAGCAACCGCTAAATCAGTAATACCAGTAATTGTACCGCCAGTAATTGCGGCAGAAGCATTGTCTGTTTTAGTGCCAACAGCAGTTTGAATATTGTTAAACTCTGTATCAATTTCAGTACCCTTAACAATCTTTAAAGGATTGCCTGGTGATAGGTTATCTTTTGATGCAAAGTTAGTAGTTTTGGTGTAATTTGACATAGTTTACCTCTTACCCTATTTTGCCATCTTTGGCTTGAATTTCAATCTTTTGTAGAGAAAACGATGTTCCATTTATCGTAGTCTCATATCCAGTCTGGACAATCTTTCCTGCACCTGAAGCATTAGCAGTTAAAGTCTTAATTGGAACACCGCTTGTGTATTCAGCAATGTTGTACTCAGCCGTACCATACTCATAACTTGTTTGAGCAGGGATGTAGATGTTCTCAGCACGATAAGAACCTGAGTAGTCAAAGCCCCAATTGATAGACAAAAACTGATTTGAGCCACCAATCACAATAGCAGTTACAGACTTCAAAATAGAAATCTGATTAGGGTTTCCCAAGTCGGCATTGTTTGTGTAGTACGCAAATCGGTACGTTGTTGCGTCATCAAGATAAGTTCCATACTTACCGATATACCCATTCTTACCAATGTACAAATCGCCATTACGCAAAGAACGTAATGATGTAGGAGCAATTGAGTCCCATTTTGTTACACGGGAAGCTCCATCTTGCAAGGATTGCTTGGTATCGAAACAGTAAACTTGGAAAGTAGCGGGTAAAACAAGCAGATAAAAGGCTTCTTTTTCTGAGTAAACAGACTTCAGATTAGCCAATGTTTCGCTTGCCAATGATGAATTCAGGTCAAAACGCACATTCTTAGATAGGTCTCTTAGGGGTGCAGACTTCTCTTGGATAGTCCTCATCAGTGAACGAACACCTGAGTCTGACAAGAAAATAACATCAGAGCCAACGCTTTGAATCGTATCTCTTGCAATACATCCGATAGAGCCAATTGTGTCGCTCAGAACTAAAGATGCGGGTGTAGAAGCACCAGAATACACAAGAATCTGTCGTTTACCAAAGATAAACAAGAAGTCATTGTGCGCTGCCAAACCCATAATTTCATCAGCACCATTAGGCCATACACGAGAAACATCTAATGAGCCTGAAGTACCACCCCCCCATACATGACCTGCAATCAGATCAGAAAAGGTAACAGTTACTTTGTCAGTAGACGTATTAGCCACCCATAGGCGACCAAATGCCGAAATAGCAATGTTGGCTTGAGGAACAGTAGCCACATAACCCGACTTCTCTGAGACTCTGCGATAAGTAGTTGTACTTACTGCGGGGTCATAAATCAGAGGATCGTGACCTGTTTGAAAGAAGTATGCAATGCCATTCAAGGATGCAGTTTGCCAATTAGATGCCGTGATAGTAGGAGCAGTACCGCCACCACCATAGGTCAACTCAGTCACCGCATTAGAAGTGCCAAGTTTGAATATCTTATTGTTGCCCGCAAATAGAACTGTAAGAGTTCCGTCAGTCTGGACTAATTCATGGATTACACCAACGTCATTAGCACCTAGATTGCCAGAGGAGGGATTAACCCTTGACCAACCTTTTCTAGCACCAATACGACCATACTGATCCAAGATGCAGTTAGTCGCAACCAAAGCAAAGCCAGCCCCTAAATCAAGGGGAGAGTCTTCAGTATTCAGGCCATAAAAGCCTGGTGCTGAGAGACTGTAACTTTGGAGTTGTGCTGCCATTAGACCGCCACAAAGTTGTCTTCAGGATAACGAGTGGACTCCAATGCAATGGCATCAGAGAGCATTCCTCTAAACAAGGCATAAGCCTCAGAAGAGTTTGTTCCACCATCTTCACCACGCTCAATCAAAGCACGAGCATAAGCACTTTGAGTCACCAAGTAATCAAGAACTTTTACAGATGTTGAATCGGAACTTAGATTTGCTTGTGGGATAGTTACATCAAACTTCAATGTATATACGCCATCAGGAACAGGAAACAAATCAACCTTTGTGTCGCCACTGCCATCTACACCACTAAAGCAAAACTCTGAAGGAATAGACTGTGAAGGTGTACCAAAGTTGAGCTTGCGGTTCATGTCCGCAACAGTGGTGTTGTCTAAAGTTATAACACTGGTAGTGTTAATAGCGTCATTGATACGAAACTTCTGACCCGCACCCGTCAACGCATAGGAGCTTGTACCAGAAGTAGTAGTAACTGTGATTGTTTGTCCTAAGACATTCCAATTATAGGAATCCTCAATCTGACGCTTTGCATCATTGACAAACTTGCCAATCAAAGAAGAATAGGTTGTTTCGCCAACAGTAGATACTGTGCTTTCACGCAAGCGCACTAACACATCGTTAACAAGTTCTA
>Ga0247722_10000863_pt1 | contig 17629 bp, 20 predicted proteins | sample MSEWelMarce3H_FC_FD_189094 | JGI IMG/M metagenome (GOLD analysis project Ga0247722, IMG submission 189094) | Subsurface sediment microbial communities from gas well in West Virginia, United States - MSEEL Well Study Marcellus 3H_FC | ecosystem: Environmental > Terrestrial > Deep subsurface >... | reverse complement strand
TGCTGTGGATGCAAATGGCAACGAAATTCCCGAGCCCGATGTTAAGTTGGGTGGTCGTCGCCGCAGGAGCCGTCGTGGTCGCAAGAGCCGCCGCAATAGTCGCCGCAGCCGCCAGAGCCGTCGCCACTGAATTTGAGTCCGAATATATAATATCAGACTTCAGACTTCAGACTTCAGACTTCAGACTTCAGACTTCAGACTTCAGACTTCAGACTTCAGACTTCAAACTAAAATAAAATAAAATAAAATATAATGCAATTGTAAAACGAATTGCATTATGACAGGTCGTAAAAACAGTGCTCGTAATCGAGTTTGTAAAAAAGGAGGTTCTGGTTCTGGTGCAACAGATTTATCGAGTATACTACCCCAGGGTTCATTTTATCCACTAAACGCTACTATATTACCCAACTCGGTAGATAGTCGTGCAACTGTTCCGCAACCGCATGTTCAACGTGGTGGGAAACGAAAACACCGTAATAAATCCAAATCTAAATCAAAAGAAAAGAAAATAGGTTACGTCAATTATGCCGGGCGCCAAATTGGATGTTTAAGCAGAAGCCGGCGACAGCGACGTTCTCAAAAGCAACGACAAACCCGTTCACAAAGACAAAGACTCGCACGCGCACAATCACAGTCGGGTGGAGACGCGCTGAGCTATTTACCGCAGGACGTGAATATGGCAGCTCGGTCAGCAGCTACATTTGCAAGCAATTTGTGGGCAGACCTTCAAGGAACGCACCACACAGTGAGTCCCCTACCGTTTTCAGACCAGGCGATACAGTCGACGTCCGGTAAACCAACCTCCCAATAAAAATATAAATAAAAATAAAATGTAACAATATAATAATTAATAATTAGAGAATTAAAATGAAAACCAGGCGACAAAAATACGGCAGAATGCGTAAACGCACAAGAAACAGGAAATCGTCTGCATTTAGGAGAAGGCTACAATCGAAACGAAAACAACAACACCATAAACAGCAGCACCGATTCAAACAATCCGGTGGAGATTTACTGAATTACCTGCCATCAGATATAAGCATGACCATGCGTTCAGCCGCGCATTCAATGGGTAGTGCATTTTCCGGAATAAAAGGTATGATGCCTTCTTCTAACCCGCTCCCGTTCAATGACCACCATTTACAAAAAGAGACAGTCAGTATAACTGACCGTCTACCGAACTTGCAGCAGTATTACAAGAATGCAAATTCAATGATTCCGGCTCTGTAATATCTGCTGTATCCTTATCTATTTTAATTAAATAATTAAATAAAATATGTGTGTAAATATTTTATTTATTTTTATAGTATATAAATAAATTATAAATTATTCATTTCATTTCATTTCATTTCATTTAGAACATGCAATCAATTGTAGTGGAAGTTAAAAGATTATGCACACCCGCATTCGTGTATCTTGTGATCGCCATTATCGGCCTGATCAATGTTATGCTTCAGAATGTTGGAAATACAAATACGTTATGCGTTGGACGCGTGCAATGCAGTGTTCCCAATACACCGGGCATGTTTCTCATACAGGCGGCATGGATCCTGTTTTGGACCTGGGTATTAAGCACGCTCTGCAAAAATGGCCACCCCAACGTCGCGTGGTTCCTGGTTCTGCTACCGTTTATTGTTCTTCTCATTGCGTTCGTGGCGTTCGCGGACATGGTTGCCGGCCATCACCAATCAATGACGGCAGATGCTAACCAGGCAAGCAATGACGTCATGCTGCAGCAACAGCGCGATGGAACCAATATGAACTTACGCATCCAGCAGGGCTACCTGGAAAGCGGTGCGCACTCTGGAGTCAAAGTATATCAGATTTAATATTTTTAATATTTTGTCGGTAATTGATTAATTTATTATTGATTGTTATTGTTAATGTTATAATTATTGTTATTGATAATATTATTGTTATTGTTATCGTTATTGTTATCGTTATTGTTAGGAGGTCTGACTGCGTAGTTCAGAATCTCATAAATTGCATCGTTCAAATCCAAATTGTTGTTGATGTGCATGCTAAAATGGTTAAACAAATCGTTATAGTTTATATTTTGACCCACGTCAAGATAATAATAGTTTGCATTGTTGTGTGGTGGCGAATGTTCATGTATTGCCTGCTGCGGATGCTGTGGCTGAGGAGACGATGGTTGCGCTTGCGCTTGCGCTTGCGGTTGCACGTTGTAGTGTAACTGGTATATTTGCTGCGGTGGCGGAGGAGCAACCGATTGATACAGCCACGGCATCGCCTCGCGCGCACCCGGGCTCACGATTGTGAGTGCGGATAAGACATAGAACGCCCCCAAAGAGCGGTCGTCGTCGCTAACTCCCGATCGTATTAACCGATCAATTGCGCCCAAATTAACATCTGCAACGGACTGGAACGGCGCGGTGCGAATGTCTTGCATAACCGCAATGCTATTTGGATTGGAGAACAGGTGACCGTAAGGCGGGCATATCTGATTTCGGGTCTGCTGCGTCAGCTCTGCGCGATATGACCATATGTCATACAGCTCCTGGATGAACCGTATGTGCTGCGGATGCGTCAACTTAGAAAACCAATTTGAGTCCGCGTAATTTCCCAGCTTGTTTATGTCTTGAAACAATTCCACAATGCGCAGTTCCGTAAGTTGCGCAGGCGTGAGCGCTTCATCGTCCTTGATTTCAACGCATATCGGATGACGCATCATGCGTGAATACCGCATCTTCATAAAAAAATGCCTCACCGTATCGGTGGAAATGGGCGACCGCGTGTACGGATTCATCATCTCCACTGGGACGGGAACAGCGTAATGTCCAGATGCGGCAAGAGACAGCGCATTGGGTGTAAACGTTGTCTTGATGAGTTTAAAAAATGACGCCATGTTGAATTGATACGCCATTCCATCGCATTCATCTTTGAAACGAAACGTCTGGTAATGGGGAACATCCTTGAACTCGTCCATGGTGTAGAAGTCGGTATCATTCACGGCGGTATGTCCGCGATTCACGTGATTACGTATGAAACAATTAACATATGTCCTCGAAATATGACCGCGCATGAGTCGCTGTATTTTTAAAGCTGAAAACTTCTTCAAACAAAAAGACCGGACCCTTTCGCAAAGAATGGGTCTGGTGCCGGTTCGTTTCAGTCCATGCGCACTGCACAACCGTTTCAAATGTGTTAGCGACAATTTGGGCGTAATTTTTTCATATTCGCCCAATTTAAAAATTGGCATCGAAATGGTTAATTTCTTCGCGGGCGCCGCTCCGCCATTTGTATTTGTAGTATCGCTATCATTGTCGCTATCACAACGATTTAAATAGGTATTATTAACGGGTTGTGTTTGTATTTGTGATTGTGTGCTTTCTATTTTCATTTTGTATATAACTTACGATGGTATAATATTTTAAATGTGAGCCGACTGAGTATTGCTTAATTATATGCGTTTATGTTTATATCATTTAAGTTTCATGTATTCAATAGTCCTATGCGATATTACTCATTATCGCCGCATACAACTCTGGTTTTGTAACTCGCTTCTTAGAATCAGAGTCAACATTGCCGCACCCCAAACGCGCGTATATGTCTTGCAACTCGGAAAGCTTGTAATGTGAAACTGATTTTATAGGCGCAGTAATGGACTCCATTTTCCATAGCGTGTCGCGGCACATTTGAATCGTTCCGGACGCCGAGGCGTTATCGTGCACACAGTATCGGTTTCTTATCTTTTCTATCACGGTCATCTGCATTGAGTCAGCCGCATCGGTGGCAATAATCTCGTAATACATGCGATTGTCAATATACAGGATGTTTTGCTCGTGGCACAACGCGAGTGCCATCATGCCCGATATGTCCAGTTTCTTGCTGCTAATAAGTTCAGCCTCAAAGTTTGGCATGGACAGCTTGTATCGCTTGAAAAGCGTCTTGATGCGCATTTTCTGAATACGCATCATCTCAACTGTCGCATATTTGAATTCTGTCTCGGTAACAAATGCGTTGTGCATCGTATCGAATGCGACTCGCCCGTTAATAGCAATGTAAACGCACCATAGCAGTTGGTTGTTGTGCATGATTCCCGTGCCCGGCATTTTCGGCACTGGAAATAATTTATAATTGGATTTCGATTTTGATGTTGTCAGAACCGGGGTTTCCAACAACGATTTTGAAAGTTTCATAATGCAGGCACCCGCGTCAATAGTTCCCGATTCGGCGTCACCGTCATCGTCGCTGTCACCACCATACTTTTTGTATATACTTGATTTCGGTTGCATTTGCTGGTATATTGTCGATATTCGCTTAACCATTTTCCTTTCGGATGCAATCGCAGGATCAGCAGTAGCAGTAGCAGTAGCAGGAGGAGCAGGAGCAGGAGCAGGATGAGCGAAATTTAGGATGGACAATGGCAAAATCGGCACCGATGATACCGGAAAAGTTCTTTTTATAATGTCATTAATGTGCGCATCAGATAATTCGTAACTTTTTTTTGCCATGATGTGTGTCTGTGTGTCCATATGCCTTGTTATTTATTATATGAAATCAATTCTTTAAATAATAAATAAAATTGAGAACTGTGTTAACAATACTTGTCTTAATGTAAATGTAATTGTTTTGGGTCATCATGCCTGCATTCCTGGGAGAAATATTTGTTATGGCCGGTTCATTCGGTGTGATATTCGCAATACTGATATGTTGTATAAACAACGACCGTAGTAGTCGTCGTCGCAGTCGATACAACTCAATAATAAACCGAAGTTGAGTTTGTTTACTTCTGAATTCGATTTCATTACTTAAAATATTTTGTAGTGAGTTCCTTTTTCTGCTGCTCTATTTCATTTAGTTGAATCTCTTGGTCTCGAACGTAATCCAAATAGGTCTCCAACTCGACAACAATCGATTCTGATACACACGTCAAATTTATAAATACACCGTTCTTGTTCTCGCTTCCGCTCACCCCACCCTTGTCGCATATGCGAAGCACTTCAGAATGGTGCACTTTAGACAACATTTCAATGTTGTCTTTTAGTGCAATCAGGCGCGAGTGCATATTTGCAGTCACAGTTGCACTTGTTGTCATACGGTGATAAAATAAAAATATATGATTTAAAGTTATTTCAATACCTCTGAATAACTTTAAATAATAAACGCTCAATATATAAAATCCATCAAAAGTGAATAAAAAAGTAAAATATCAAAAAATATGTGGTTCATAATGATTTATGCGGGATTGACATCGATTGTCAAGTTCATTTTTTCACCAATACGCCGCTGCTTTAATGATCCAGACAGCCCGTATACACGTCCGGCAGTGGAATCTACATTGGGGATGAATGGCGAGCTGTATTATAGTATTGTGTGAACTTGAAAAGAAAATCCTTGTTTTTGGCAGGGGTGGACACGGCACTGCGCTGTGTAAAATCGCGCATGAAGCCGGTAGCAGACGGGGGTGCGCCGCCTTTTTTAACACCGCCGCCGGCGCTGGCATAAGGAACAACGCTGCTGCTGGGGGACACGCCGCCAAAGCGCACGCGTCTTGCAATCTTGGAATTCGACATTTAATTTATTATTTTATTATGTAGTTGGTTTTGGTTTTATAATCACTGCCTATATTTTATTTTTTGGTGCGTTCATGCTAAAGATCTTGAAATTGAAATTGTTGAATTGAAAATAAATATATAATTTTAACAAAAATAAAATTAAAATGCACTCACGGCAGAGTGGTCATCCGCGTAAACGGGCTGAAAGTTGCTGTTTGCGTCACGGTAATTTGCGGGGGGTTGGGATGAAAGCGCTGGCACCTGACCAACCAGTGCTTCTTCTAAGCCGCTGTTGTATGTTACCTGCGTTGCCTCCATGTACTTGGAGCGATACGATTCACCGGGTGCGACCTGGTGAATGAGCGCATTGATAGAGGATGGTCCAGACGCGTTGTGTTTCGACCGCTTAATCAGTTCGTATGCCGCAAAGAGGCCTAAAATACCGATAACAGGGTGCGTGCTTAAAAACAAGCTGAGTGCCAGAACGGCAACGATAATGTTTCCGTATACCGAATCGACGTGCTCTGCAATCATGGCTGGAGTGGATATGTCAAACATTATGTAAAATACCAGCACAACGAAAAGCACCATTTCGTGCTGTTTCTCTTGTTTCATCAATGCATTGAAGTATTCCATGATGACGTATTTTGAATATTTTGATATATTGTGAGTATCTGCTTATGTTGTGTATAATGATATTATTATATATAAGATAATAATAATTATTTTTTTAATGCTGGATAATTGTTCATTTTGTTTGATTCGTTTCATGGATGTGGATGAATTAGATGAATAGAACCAAAAACCAAAAATGCAAAAAATCCATTTTTTCGTCGGAGCGAGAGTCCAAAATCTTTTTTTTTCTTATTATGAACAGTAAATCGCTAAAATAGATTGCCACTTTGGGGGGATGTTTTGATCAGTTTTTTCGGAACTTTCCAAGTTTCCACCAAAATGGCTAAAATGGTTGAAACGTAAAAAAATAATATTAAAAATTGATATTCTGGTAATGTGTTAAAGAGTAATATGCATACTCATATAGATAGATTCATCGTATACACGCGCTAACAATGCAAGAATCACCTTCAACGTGGATTGGACTTCGCGGATACGCCATAAGCAAATCGGCACTCGAAACGCATGAACTCATGCAAATACGAAAGGATTTGACGATGCAACCGCTCGCACCTCAATCTCCCGTAAAGCCTGAATCGTTCCCCATTTACGACGAGAATGCAACTACGATATTTGTGCCGAGATATTACGGCATGGAAACATACGGCGAACCGGAAGAAACCCGCATGTATGCCGGCGCGGATGCCCCAATCCTGGAATTTGCGGGTGAATTGCGTGACTATCAAACCGTCATTGTGAACAAGTATGTGAGCCACGTTCAGAACGGCGACACGAAAAGCGCAACGGGAACCGGTGGTGGTGGTGGATGCCTTGACGTTGACCCAGGCAAGGGAAAAACCGTCATGGCGCTGAAAATAATGAGCGTGCTCAAGAAAAAAACGCTCGTGGTCGTGCACAAAACGTTTCTCATGAACCAGTGGCTGGAACGCATCCAGCAGTTTCTGCCGGGCGCGCGCGTGGGCCGGATTCAGGGACAAGAAATCGATGTCGAAGGCAAGGACATCGTCATCGGCATGCTGCAATCCCTGTCCATGAAAGAGTACGACGAGTCGGTATTCCGGGATTTCGGGTTGACGGTGTTTGACGAGTGCCACCACATGAGCGCCGAAGTTTTCTGTCGGTGCATGATAAAAATAACTACGCGATACACGCTGGGATTGTCCGGCACAATGACGCGCAAGGACGGGTTGACGAAAGTGTTCAAGATGTTTCTTGGTGAAATTGTTCACAAAGAAAAATCGGAGTTGCAGCACAACGTTGTTGTAAAGGGCATTCAGTATTACGCGGCGGACGACGAATTCAATACGGTGGAAACCGATTACCGCGGAAATCCGAAATTCAGCACCATGATATCCAAGTTGTGTGACCGCAGTTCGCGCAGCGATTTTATACTGGACGTGCTTGCGCGCGAACTGGAAATAAATTCCGAACAGCAAGTGATGATATTGGCGCACAACAAGTCGCTGCTCACGTATTTGCACGACGCGGTAAAGCATCGCGGTATTGGCGGCGGCAGCGTGGGCTACTACGTGGGCGGAATGAAGGAAGCGGATTTAAAAGCCAGCGAAAGTAAAAAAATCATCATTGCGACATATGCAATGGCATCCGAAGGGCTCGACATTCCCACGCTGACCACGCTGCTAATGGCTACGCCAAAAACGGACGTGTGTCAGTCGGTTGGGCGCATTCTGAGAACAAAACACAGCAGCCCGCTGGTAATTGACATTATAGACTACCACGACATTTTCAGGAACCAGTGGATGAAACGGCAGGCGTATTACTTCAAGCAAGGGTACCATATTAAGTATACGAACAATACGAAATATTTCAGAGATATATGGAAAACCAGAGATGACGACGCGACTGCAAAAAAAGGAAAAAGCCCGTTTGCTGGCGCCACTACTGCCGTTTCCGCTTCAGTTCCAAGTCTTACTAATTCAACTTATCCACCAAAAGTATCCGCTAACCCATTTGGACCGTTTGTCAAACCCAAACCAAGACCAACAGTTGCATCATTCTTTAAGATGAATTTGACGACACTATCAACATCAACAACGACACCAAACACTTGTCGAATAGAGTTGTAATTATTGTTGTCATTTGTTCTAACAGTTAAATTTACGCGCAATACAGTGGCCTATACAAAAGAACGCGAATACCGAAAAAACGATAATAGCAATAACATACACTATTGGCATTCTAATCTATACGCATTTTTTTATTGGTAATATAAACATTAACAATAAAATAAAGAATAAATAAATAAACGGTCGTTTAAAAGAATTAATATCTGGTAAGAATGTCATCATATAGGTCTTCCGGTACTATCAACTGCCCCACTTGGACCCCCCAACGTAATTTTTGAAGCCGGCGATTCATTTACTTCTACCAGATCGAAAGATCCATTTTTAGTAGCGTATTTCATGTTAGTAAGTTCAATCATGTGACTTCCTGGAATATGGTTCCCCAACTTAAACGTTATTCGTCTATTGGATGGCAACGTTTCATCTATATTATTATTACCGGGAGTCGACCGAATCGACTTATTTCTGTAACCTGAAACAATTCTGTTGATATCAGATACGTCGACTGAATCAACTGGAATTTGTGCACCGTTACGGATTTGAAACCACGCTCCACCGGACATTTTCCTACGACCATATGCGCGGCTCTTACGACGAACCATGCGACTGCGATGCTGTTTTCGCTTGCGACTGTGATTCTTACGAGTGCGATAATTTTTTGTTCGCATTTTTATATTATTTTGCTAAATGTTAATTATGAAGTAATTGTTATACTATATAATATAAATAAATTAAATATTATTTATAAATTAAATATTATTTATGAATAACATAATTATTACTAAATCGAGATTAATATTTTTATGCAGAGAATGTTCCGGGGACAGTATTTCTTGCTATTATAACTAAATTATCGTTTAATTTATTCATTGCTGCTACTATTTTCGTTGTATCCATTGCTGCTACTATTTTCGTTGTATTTGACTCCATTGCTGCTAATATTCTTTCAGCCTTCCGCTCAATCGCGTGTTCAATTGAGTTTAGTTCACGGTAACATTCACATCCATATCCGCCACGCATTATTACACGACCATGTGCACGACTCTTATGACGAATCGTGTGACCGCGACGCTTGTGACCGCGATGATTTTTTGTTCGCTGCATTTTATTACGTAATAATTATATGATATAACTATATAAAATAATTATTATTTATATATAAAATAATTATAATTATTATTTATTTCTTGTTATTTATTTCACATCCTTAAGTTGAACGCGCGTGGAGTTCTCGAAAATGCCCCTTCCCAAATTCATCGTGTTTGGATTGTGGGGTGCAAATGTGGTGCTGTAATCGTCGCCAAGGTGCGGGTGCGGCATCAACACCGGCTTGTAATCAATCGCCGTGTTGTATAAATCGCTGGAGGATGATGGCACGTATACAGACTGCTGTGCGTTTTGAAGCGCGAACCACTGGTTGCGCAGGGTCGACTCCACGTTAACTTTGGACGCGAACCCGTTAAAGTGTGGCTTGGCCGTTCCGGGATTGTAAACCGTGTGCGGGCTGTAAACTGGATACGACCGCATGGTTTCGGTTGCCGGTTTATACTGGTCATACACGGGCATAACCGTGTATTTTGTAGCGACGGGGCGCATATCGAAATTCGGCTGCAAATCGTGCGACGGCATATTCCGCGCAAACATGCGGTTGCTTAAATCATCGACCCGACTGGCGGATGCCACGTATACGCCGTCCACCACGCCGTAAAACTCGGATTCGCTTCCAAGCCCGGTTCCGTGATTGGCGCCTGTAGCGGCGTGTGTAGAATTCTTCTTCATTTTGTTTTAATATTTACGGTATTATATTATTATATTGTTATATTTGATTGTTATATTTGTTTGTTATATTTGTTATATGAGAATAATAAAATGTATATAAATGATAATTTATATGGTATATACATTACTTCAATTCCATTAAAAACGATTTTTCAATAAAATGTGCGGCATCTTCTATTATCAGCGCCGGTCAAAGATTTCGGTTGAAAAATATGGCAAACTGTTTGCCGATTTTGCTAAAATGTCGCATCGCGGTCCAGACAACAGTCAGTTCCAGCGATGCGTCGGTAACAACACGCACTCGGTTATTGGGTTTCACCGGCTCGCAATCAACGGTATCGCTCCGGCGGGAAATCAACCGTTCGAGGCTGCGCGATGCAAGCTCGTGTGTAACGGTGAAATATACAACTTCCGCGAGCTTATAGTGCGATACAGTCTGGAGAACGTGTGCACGAGCGAATCCGACTGCGAGGTAATCATTCATTTGTATAAGCGCATCGGAATGGAAGCCATGCTGAACGCGCTGGACGGCGTATTTGCCATGGTGCTGTATGACGGCGACACCAACCGAACGTATGTTGCAAGAGACCCCTTCGGCGTGCGTTCCCTGTTCATAGGCACCGAACAGCTCGAATCATTGGTATCTGAATCCAATTCCGCCGACAAAAGCGAGCATTGCTGCGAATCATTTTCTGTGGCGAGCGAAATGAAGTCGCTCTCGCACTGCGCGCCAAACCGCGTGTGCCAGTTTCCAGCGGGCTGCTATTACGAGCACGACAATTCGGCGTTCAGAGGTAACTATTTCGCGTATTACAAACACGTTGAAGTGGACATGGTGAACATTGTCAATGTGCGCACACACACGTCCTTCTTTAGAGTGCGCGACGACAATAATAAACCCAAATCCAATAAGGAAGAGTCGGAATTCGCACTGTCGCTACCCAAGTTGCGCAATCTGTTTACGAATGCGGTAAGAAAACGCATGATGAGCGACCGACCAATTGGCGCGCTGCTATCGGGTGGCCTGGACAGCTCGCTCGTTACCGCAATCATCTGCAGACAACTGCGAGAACGTGCGGGTTCGGGTTCGCCAGTGTTGTTAAACACCTACAGCATTGGGCTGAAAGGGTCGGTCGACTTAATGTGGTCAAAACGCGTGTCCGAATTTCTCGGAACCACGCACCACGAAGTCTGTTTGAGCGAGCAAGAGTTTTTGGACGCCATAGAATCAACGATTGCGCAGATTGAGAGCTATGACACAACCACGGTCCGCGCATCGGTGGGTAATTATCTGGTATCAAAATACATCAGTCGCACCACAGACGACGTGGTCATTTATTGCGGAGACATGTCCGACGAAATATTCGGCTCGTATCGCGGGTTCGTTAAAGCCACCGGGGATACAGAATTTGAAATCGAAAACGAACGCATGGTGCAGGACGTGCGCTACTTCGACTTGCTGCGCTCGGATAAGAGCATCAGCGGGTGTGGTCTGGAAGCGCGCGTTCCGTTTGCGGATAAGGAGCTGCTCGAATACGTGATGTCGCTCAGTCCGCGGCACAAGCGGTTCAACGACGGGTCATACATTGAAAAATCGGTGCTTCGCGCCGCATTTGACACGCTTGATGCCGCAAACGCGTTCCTGCCATCGGACGCGCTTTGGCGCCGCAAAGAGGCGTTCAGTGACGGAGTAAGCGCGCAGGCAGAAAGTGACGGTGTCAATAATGCAGAGCAAAGAACCTGGATCGATATGATTCGCGATTATGTAAATATAAAAGTGAGCAATGACGAATATCTTGTAGAGCGGCACAAATTTCGCCACAACACGCCGTATGATAAGGAAAGCTATTATTACCGAAAGGTTTATGAGCGATTGTATCCCGGACGAGAAACGCTTATTCCATATTTCTGGAGACAACCGTTCTGCAGTGAATTGGACCCGTCTGCTCGGCTTCTTTCAACCTTAAAACTAACTTCAACACTTCATTATCAAACCCAATTGCATTCGTCACCCTATTTGTCACCGGGCATCAATTCTATTCCCTCATTGGACAGCGCGTCTGCCCTCACATTGTGATTGCGATAGACGTGTTTAAAATAGACGCGTTCAAATTTCGCGGCGAGTGCTGCAGCTGCTTCGTAATACGCTTTTATATTTGGAGATTTTACGGCATACTCTTTTTTCATTTGTTTGATAATCAACTCACTGTCGCCTTGCACGGTGAGCTGTTTTATGTTTCGCCGCAAGGCCTCGTGCAATCCCATAATAAGACCCGCGTATTCGGCGACATTATTGGTCTCCTTTGCTCCCACAAATTTAGCATCGGCCCATATTTCCGCGCGATTGCAATAAATAACCGCGCCGGCGCCAGCCCGACCCGGATTTCCTTTACTGCACCCGTCAAATGCCATCATGTATGAGTCGGATTCGGATTCGTTTGAGCCGTTGGCCACCTTTGTAGAATTTGTAGAATTTGTAGAATTTGTAACATTCATGAAACATGCAAACGGGTTGGCGGACGAGGATGGTAGCGATATAGAAGTCGGTGTGTGTTGCTGCTGCTGCTGCTGCTGCGATACTATATCAATGTCAGGCATAGCCGTGCGCAAATGTTTATTGTATGCCAATGCATATCCAACAAAAGGCGTGTTGCTTACAGGCGATTTCGTATGCGTTTTGGGTGAAAAAAAATGGTTGATAATGAATTGTTTTTTTGCCAAATATGGAGTAATTATGCCATCACCATTTAAACCACTGGCAGCAGTGTTTAATTTAGAAAAACTGCATTTCATTTTTATACACCAACGCGTTGTATATATAATATATTATGCGTGTATGTTTATTTGATATTTTTATTTGTTTTATTTTTGGTATAAAACAAATAAAATTAAATTATTTTATAATGATATAATTGTTTTTTGTCTTTTGTCTCAATACAATGGTTAAGAAAACACGAAATATGCGTCGTCGAAAAAATCGAAAACAAACACAGCGAGGTGGAGTTAAATTTATTGATCACCTTAAGAGATTGTTTAGTGGGGATCCTTTAGTTCCTACTCCCCCTGCGGCGTCCGCACCTCCACTTTATGACGATTTAGAAGCGAAGGATTTATTGAATTCGCTGTCTATGTTATCAGATATATTAAGTAGGGTAAGAATGACGACAGCGCACGATATTAATGATTTAAACAGGAGAATATCAACTTTAGAAGCGTTAGCTGCTCACCAACCACATGCTACTGCTGCCCGTGCTACCGCTCCACCTCTTTCTATCGCAGCCGGATGGCATTGATATATTATTATTATAACGTTTTATTTTATATAATTATAATATAAACCATAACCCATTACAATAGCTTTATGCGGAACCGCACGTTTAAAAAACGCGATTATGACAGCGGGGACGGCATGCTCACCAGTGTATGGGGTCCGGGTATGTGGCATTTTCTCCACACTACGAGCTTCAACTACCCCGTGTCACCCACACCGCAAGAGAAGGCGCACTATCGAAATTTCATTTTAAGTCTGCAGCACATACTTCCGTGCAAATATTGCCGAATAAACTTGCACAATAATTTTAAGACGTTTCCGCTTAAAATGTGTCATATGAAGAATCGAGACACATTCTCTCGGTATATTTATAGACTTCATGAAATAGTGAATAAAATGTTGGGTAAAACCAGCAAACTATCCTATTGCGATGTTCGAGAACGCTACGAACACTTTCGGTCGAGGTGCACAGTGGACGACAAGGACCAGCCTCATATTTCACGCGGTAAAGGGACCTCGCGGGATAATTATAAGGTGTTTAATTTTGGAATATTTAAAAATAAAAACAATAACAAAACTGCAAAACGAGGTAAAGAAAAAGGGTGCACCGAACCCCTGCATGGTCAGAAATCCAAATGCATTATCAAAATCGTTCCTCAGGACGAAAAACAACCAACGTTTACAATGGACGACAAGTGCATAAAAAAGCGGGTTGACGAATAGATGGTGATAAGGTATATAGTTCGCATAATCTCTACGAGAGAACTTCAATATCGCCTAAAATTGAATCTCCACCTCCGCCACCACCAACCGATTCAATTCCAAGGTCCAGATTGACGCTTTCGCCGATGTGAAGTGAATCCGTTTCATAGCCGTCATCATCGGCAGCTTCATGAAACGTGCTGTCTTCGCCGTTGTCACCAATGTGTTCGTCCGTTTTTACGGCCACGTCGTCGCTGAACGTGACGCCCGATTTGGTGGACGGCCGGTTGCCACCGTCATCGGAAGATTCGGCTGCCGCATCGGACAACACTGCGCGCATGAGTTCGATTTCCTTCGCTTCCGCAGTCTTAAGCGTCTCCCGCTCCCGCGCCTCCATCACGGAAACAAGTTCCGCGTCCGGGTCCAACGGACTGGAACCGCTGCCGCTGCCGCCAGGATTTGATGCCACCGTTTTGGAAGGGGCCAGAGTCGGCATTTCAAGCGCATTAACGTCCACGTCCACCCCACCCGTATTTGAAGTGTCGAGCAACGTTTCGCGACTTATCACGTTGGTGGTTTCGCTTATTTCCACGTCCTCTTCGATGGTTGGGTCCATGTAAATTTTAAGCAGCTTTTCAATGGGGATGGTGTCTCGCATGGCGTTCATGATGCATTCCTGCACAATAATTTCAATTTCTCGGCGATTTCGCTGCGCCTGGAGCGAGTGCACGTTTCGTTCAAACAGATACACGTTCGTATACAGCTTTCTGGCAACGTTGATGTAAACGTTGTGCACGAAGTCGGTGGCTTTGGGAACGTCCACATTCACCTTCTTGTTCTTCATCCCCACGCGCATGCAAGTCAGACTTTTTAGCTGCACCACGTGCACGCATGCAATCAGCTCCTCAATATAGTTGCACGAACTGCGTTCCTTAATTCGCGTGCACTCTTGTTCGATAATGGTAGCATTCCATTTAGGAACTCGCGAGAGAAAGTTCTGAAACGTCATTAAATATTTGGATTCCTCGTCATTGTCGGCACAAAGTTTCCACGCTTCGTCGAAAATGGATCGCACGCCCTCAATCACGTGCGGTGTAAGGATGTTCACAAGGCGCGCCGTAAACTCGTTACGAGATTCGTAAAGGTTTGTTATCGAGTAGTCGTCCATTTAAGCCAATGTTTTGGTTTTTTGAATTTATGATAAATACGATAAACGAATAAGTAATTAAATTGGATTTATTCTAAATGACTGTAATATTTTTTAAATCAATTTCGGAACGAAAATGCATAAAATGTAATATGAATAATATTAACAGCTTTTCGTTTCTGAACTCGCGTTTAACACCGCTAAACGCCATGAGCATTTCATAGGTTGTGATTCGGTTGTCATCGGTCCCGTCTGTCACAGTCTGTTCAACTAATTTTATCAAGTCCAGTGCACTAAACCCCTTTTCGTATAGCTTTTCGGATAGCTGCATGATATGGATATACCAATCCGCATTCTTAGGAATAACTTCCGTTTTTAAATTAGCGCCGGCATTAGCATCAGCGCTTATGCGCATTCCCGATTTATCTAATAGATTCTTTAATTTTACCAGACGGCCGCGATGCAGTGCTCCAAAATGGAGCGTCTCTTCAAGAACCTTCTGATGTAAATTCGCGCTGGCACCGGGTTGAGACTTTAAAGCGCGTTGATCGGGATCGGGCACGTATATATCACAAAATCGTGACAAAATCGGCTTAAGCAGCTTATTTTTATCTTCCACCACTATGAAAAAACGAGTTGAATGACAAAATGACTCAATACACCTTCGAAGAGCCGACTGTGCGTCTATGGTTAAATTATCAGCATTTAACAGGACGATCGACTTAAATCGCTCACCGTTCATGAGGTCGACGTTGGTCTTTGCAAAGTATTTAAGTTCTTCGCGAATAAACCGTATTCCGCGCCCGTATGCACAGTTTACCCGCATCACGTGGTTCTTAATAATCGGTTGTGACCCTTGATAAATTGCATTAATAAAATTCGAGAGAATCGTATTTTTACCGCATCCACTACTGCCGTGGAAAATGATGTTTGGTATTTTCTTATTGTATATGTATTGGTTCAGTTTGTGCACAATAGACGGGTGATACGTATTTGAATTGTTTTCCATCGTTCTCCCGGTCCCACTTCAACTTTGGAGATCCTGCAAAAAATATAAGTGTATGGTATGTGCACATTACGCGCAATATATTTATGTGGTTATTGAGTCGGAATAAAAACCCACTTTAATTCCTTACATATTTTTTTCCATATTTCATCCTGTTCGATGCGCTTGTCACGGTCTTTCAGCATCGGGAAATACGGGAGAAATTGGGTTTGTCCCAACAGTTCGCACAGCTTGTATATTGTGTAATAATAGTTTAGGAAATTAACGCGCTGGTCAGGACAAAATCTTGCGTACGGGCCTTGTATTTCCATAAAAAGATTGCACAAGGTTTCTTCCAGTTCCGGTGACATTACTGGCGGTTTAATACCGAGCTTGTCTTTTATGAACGGTATGTGCTCGTAGTATTTGTTATATCCCAACTTCTTTAAAATTTCTTTTGCTTTCACATCCGTAAATTGTTCCAGCGTTATTCTCTCTTTGCGAATCTGATTTTCAATGGCTGAAATGATGGCGGGGTCAATTTGAGTGGTTTCTTTGGCCTGGAATTGCGCTATAATCTCTCGAAAGTGGTTGATGCGTTTATAAGCATAGAAGCACGCCTCCTTTGGCGGCTCCTTGTAAGACGGCTTGTCGGTTTCCATGTAATATACCACGAAATTGGAACACTTGTTGCAAACGAGCATGCCGTCGCTATCGATTGGAACCATTTCGCCCTGACCGCACCAGGCGCATAAGTCGGTTCGGTACGTGTAGCGTTCGTAGTCGAAAAACGTTTGTCTATTGTTGCGAAAGTATTGCTGCACGTTGGAACAGTTTAACTTATACAGGTCGTGTTTGGTTTTGACACAGGGGGTATCTTCTACCGCGGTGTCGTTTTTTTTATCGTTGCTTCCCGGTTCACTATTATTTGCAGTTGTCGTTCCCACTTTAAAAAACGAGTTTATCAGCTGTGTTTTATTAACAGCTGTGGCAAGAAGTGATCCGCAATCATCGTGATGCGATTGCGAGCCATGCGATGATGCAAACTGTGGTTGATGACTTATTTCATGCGACGGTGTCGGTATTGCTATTGACCCATTCGATATTTCTTTTTTGGTTTCAAAATATGAAAAAATATATTTATTATTACTCAAATAATAATTTTTAATGTCTTCGTTATGTTGATGTATAATTGCGGTTATTTCCGCATTCCGATCACGTTTTTCCATTTTATCTTCTATTGTCATGTACGGGTTTGTTTTTAATGCTGCCTTATTTTCACTTCTCTCGTTTTCCAACTTGGGAATGACCACAGTTTTTATATAATTGAATTCGGCTTGTTTTTCTTTATGCATGCTATCAAGCGTTGCTATGTTTTTTGTATCCGTAAGTAGCCGCTTTGAGGTTTTATGTTTAAACGCTGGCATTGTAGTAAATAATTTTGTAAATTTGCAATTTAAATTAGTTCTAATAATTGTATCAATAAAATATTAAATGAGATTGTTT
>Ga0247722_10000862_pt1 | contig 17633 bp, 13 predicted proteins | sample MSEWelMarce3H_FC_FD_189094 | JGI IMG/M metagenome (GOLD analysis project Ga0247722, IMG submission 189094) | Subsurface sediment microbial communities from gas well in West Virginia, United States - MSEEL Well Study Marcellus 3H_FC | ecosystem: Environmental > Terrestrial > Deep subsurface >... | reverse complement strand
CGATATCGCTGGAAAAGGAATTGCAAACCATGACTCGTTTAAGGAAGCCGTTTATTTGGCATTAGACCTATATAGAAAAAGAGCAAACTATAAAGAATTGTTACAAAACCCATTGAAAACAAAAAAATAGCATATAAAAACAAAAAAATATAGAAAATTTGTTTGGTATTATAAATATTTTATATCTTTGCAAACCTTTTGAAGGGTTAAAACAGTTGTTATGAACAATTTAAAAGCATATTTAATTCCTTTTATAGGACTAAAAATTGGGAAGCATCAGTTTGATTATCAAATAGATAAAACGTTCTTTGCAGAATTTGGATACGATGAATTTAACGATGCATCAGTTCAAGTTTCGGTTGTTTTGGAAAAAAAAAGTACTATGTTAGAACTTCAATTTAAACATAAAGGAACAGTAAATGTACCTTGCGATGTTTCAGGTGAAGATTTTGATTTACCAATAAAAGGAAAATTAAAACTAATTGTACAATTTGGAGAAGTATTTAATGACGAGAATGAGGAGTTGCTCATTTTACCTCATGGAGAGTTTCAAATGAATATTGCACAGTATATTTACGAATCTATCGTGCTTTCGGTTCCTTTGAGAAGAGTACATCCTGGTATTAAAGATGGCTCTTTATCAGATGTAATCAAAAAATTAGAAGAACTTGCTCCAAACGCTAATAAACCAAAAGAACATCAAAATGATAGTGACCCAAGATGGGAAAATTTGAAAAAAATAATAACGGATAAATAAAATAGAAAAATGGCACATCCTAAGAGACGACAATCGTCAACCAGAAGAGATAAAAGAAGAACTCATTACAAAGCAACTGTTGCTCAAATTGCTACTTGTCCAGTAACTGGAGAAGCACATTTATACCACAGAGCGTATTGGCATGAAGGAAAAATGTATTACAGAGGTCAAGTAGTTATTGATAAAGCTGAAGCTGTAGCATAATTTTTAAAAAAGTAAAGAGAAAACTCTCACATTGTGGGAGTTTTTTTGTAAACAGAAAATTCTAAAGGTATAAAAATATTTTTTTGATTATTTGATTATTTTTTTGTAATTTAGACCACTTTTCGAAATCAATACAAATCGAATAGAAAACAAAACTTTATGAATAAAATTACTGCAGCAATTACGGCTATTGGTTCCTATGTTCCAGACTTTGTTTTATCAAACCAAGTATTAGAAACTTTAGTAGATACCAATGACGAATGGATTACCAGTCGTACCGGAATTAAAGAAAGACGATTACTTAAAGAAGAAGGAAAAGGAACTTCTTTTTTAGCCATTAAAGCCGCTCAAAATCTAATTGAGAAAGCCAATCTTGACCCAAAAGAAATTGATTTGATAATCATGGCAACTGCAACTCCAGACATGCCCGTTGCAGCAACAGGTGTTTATGTAGCAACCGAAATAGGTGCAACTAACGCTTTTGCTTATGATTTGCAAGCCGCTTGCTCTAGCTTTTTATTTGGAATGTCAACAGCCGCAGCTTATATCGCTTCTGGAAAGTATAAAAAAGTAATGCTTATCGGTGCTGATAAAATGTCATCAATAATTGATTATACGGATCGAGCAACTTGTATTATATTCGGTGATGGTGCAGGTGCTGTGCTTTTCGAACCGAATTTAGAAGGTTTGGGAATGCAAGACGAAATTTTAAAAAGTGATGGAATTGGTAGAGATTTTCTAAAAATAGAAGCAGGTGGTTCCATTTTACCTACATCCGAGGAAACACTAAAAAACAAACAAAATTTTGTACATCAAGACGGAAAAACAGTATTCAAATACGCCGTTTCTGGAATGGCTGATGTAAGTGAAAAAATAATGCAACGAAACAATCTATCGCACGAAGACGTAAATTGGTTAGTAGCACATCAAGCGAATAGAAGAATTATTGACGCAACTTCAAATAGAATGGGCGTTGAAGAATCGAAAGTACTAATAAATATCGAAAAATATGGAAACACAACTTCGGCAACTTTACCGTTGTTACTTGCTGATTTCGAACATTTATTTAAAAAAGGTGATAACCTAATTTTTGCCGCTTTCGGTGGCGGATTCACTTGGGGAGCTATTTACCTAAAATGGGCTTATACTAAAAATTAAACAAACTAAATATTAAAAATATGGACATTAGAGAGATTCAAAACCTAATTAAATTTGTAGCCAAATCAGGTGCTACTGAAGTAAAATTAGAAATGGACGATTTTAAAATCACCATAAAAACTACCGCTGAAGGTGTTGAAAACACAACAACTTATGTACAACAAATGCCTTTACAAACTGCACCGCAAGTTGTAGCTAATCAAGCAGTTGCACATGAAAACGCTATTCCAGCTCCAGTATCTGATGATAATGCTAAATATGTTACTATAAAATCACCAATTATCGGAACTTTCTATAGAAAACCAGCTCCAGACAAACCAATGTTTGTTGAAGTAGGTTCAACAATAGGAAAAGGTGATGTGCTTTGTGTTATTGAAGCTATGAAACTTTTTAACGAAATTGAATCTGAAATTTCAGGTAAAATTGTTAAAATCTTAGTAGATGACTCATCTCCTGTTGAATTTGACCAACCTTTATTTTTAGTAGATCCATCATAATTGCTACTCCATAATGATAAAACCATTTTAAATTTTAAAGATAATTTAAAAAGGTTTAAAGCAATTTAGATTGTATAATTTCTAATAATAAAGCTATGTTTAAAAAAATATTAATTGCCAATAGAGGCGAAATTGCATTACGAATTATCCGAACTTGTAAAGAAATGGGCATCAAAACAGTAGCTGTTTATTCTACTGCTGATGCGGATAGCTTACACGTAAAATTTGCCGATGAAGCCGTTTGTATCGGACCTCCTCCAAGTAATTTATCGTACTTGAAAATGTCAAATATAATTGCCGCAGCTGAAATTACTAACGCTGATGCAATTCATCCTGGTTACGGATTTTTGTCTGAAAACGCAAAATTCTCGAAAATTTGTCAGGAACATGGAATCAAGTTTATCGGAGCTTCTCCTGAAATGATTGATAGAATGGGCGATAAAGCCTCTGCAAAATCAACAATGATTCAAGCTGGTGTTCCTTGTGTACCTGGTTCAGAAGGAATTTTAGAATCCTTTGAACAAGCTCAAAAAGTTGCAAAAGAAATCGGATATCCCGTAATGATGAAAGCAACTGCAGGTGGCGGTGGAAAAGGAATGAGAGCCATCTGGAAAGAAGAAGATCTGTTAAAAGCATGGGAAAGTGCAAGACAAGAAGCCGCAGCAGCATTCGGAAATGACGGAATGTACATGGAAAAACTAATCGAAGAACCAAGACATATCGAAATTCAAGTTGTCGGGGATTCGTATGGAAAAGCATGCCACCTTTCTGAAAGAGATTGCTCGGTACAAAGACGTCATCAAAAATTAACAGAAGAAACGCCTTCTCCATTTATGACCGATGAGTTACGAGAAAAAATGGGTAATGCAGCCGTGAAAGCAGCTGAATATATCAAATATGAAGGTGCAGGAACTGTAGAATTTTTAGTGGATAAACACCGAAATTTCTATTTCATGGAAATGAATACCAGAATACAAGTGGAACACCCAATTACCGAACAAGTAGTTGATTATGACTTAATTAGAGAACAAATCCTTGTAGCCGCTGGTGTTGCCATTTCTGGAAAAAATTATTACCCTCAATTGCACTCCATCGAATGTCGGATTAATGCCGAAGATCCTTACAATGATTTCAGACCATCTCCTGGAAAAATTACCGTTCTTCACGCTCCGGGCGGACACGGAGTTCGTCTCGATACGCATGTTTACGCCGGATATACAATTCCGCCGAATTATGATTCAATGATTGCTAAATTAATCACAACCGCTCAAACTCGTGATGAAGCAATCAACAAAATGAAACGTGCACTAGACGAATTCGTGATTGAAGGCATCAAAACCACAATCCCATTCCACAGACAACTCATGGAAGAACCCGATTATGTATCAGGAAATTACACAACAAAATTTATGGAATCTTTCGTAATGAAAGAAATATAAAACACGAAAAGAGACTTAATTGTCTCTTTTTTTTATTTAAAAAAACACATTTAAAACAAGTGCCTCTCCCCTATTTAGTTGAAATTTAATTTAATTTTTTGGGCGTTCCCCTACGGGTCGGGCTTTACGTTCCAATCTTTTTTTTAGACCTAACCGATTTTTGAAACCTGTTAGGTCTAAAAAAAAGGATTTCCACTGCAATCCCTAACGCGAACCCGTTTCAGTAGAAAGTATATTGAAAAAAGTCCATTAAAGAAATTAGATTTTTGGATAATAGATACTAGACTTTTGGATAATTGAATAAATTCCAATGGGTCATGACCCATTGGAAATTAACAAACAAAATTTTTTTTTATTTAAAACATCCCATCAGCTTCTTAAAAAAACTTTGTCAAAGTTTGGAACTTTGACAAAGTGGGCTACCATTTTCTCAGTTGATTATATTATTCATTAGCAAGATAACATAGATGACATGAAAAACAAAATTAGAACAAAGGTTTTACTTTATTTCTGTTTCATTTTGAAACCTCGTATTTATTTTTTTGGATAAATGTTTAATAAAGGTAATTTATCTCTCTTTTTTTTGATGGTCTATTTCTTTGCGAATTACTTGTTTATTTTCCAGACTTGATTCGATTATCGTTTTTGCATAGCATTTGACAATTTTCTGCTATTGTTTTTCCGCCTTCCTTCCATGGTGTAATGTGGTCTCCCTCCATTTCGTGAATTTCAAATTGTTCTAAACATTTCACACAAATTCCTTTTTGCCGTTCAAATGCCTCGCGTTTTTGCTTTTCTGAAAATGCCCGAATATTCAAATATCTCTCCTTTCGAGTTAGTACATATTCATAAATACCTGATTTTTTAGTAACATCATCATCTTGCATCAAATTCGAAATTTCTAGTTCTAAGGCTTTGGTGTCGAAAATTTTATCTTTAAATGTATCATACAAAAAACCCCAATTAATCCCTTTCATTTCTTTTCGATAATTGGTAAAAGTAGCTTCTACCCAAGAAATAACATCTTGAAAATAACGCCACAAGGCACTTGCATTTGGGTCGTGCTGATGGTTTGACATATACACTTCAATATTCCCTTTTGAAATCCAACTGATAGCTGTTTCAAAATATTCTTGCCTATTCACAGCACCCGATAGATATTTATTCCCGATTTGATAGGCAACACAACCTGGTTTACTGAAATATTTTTTAGCATCAGAAACCCACGAACCCGAGTAAACCGCATTACGCAATTCCTGATCGGTTAGTTTCTCGCCAGAAATGTTGATAGTTTTGAACCATTCTAATTTTTCACTTTCGGTACCGCTACAGATATAAACCATCAACTTATAAGCCAGAATTTGCTCTTGTTCATTGTCTTGCAAATTATGAAAAGCCCGATGATTAGGAATGTTGCCCACTATAACCGAGTAATCCCCATTTACATACTGGCAAATAGAAATGGTGCGTTGTTGCCCATCAATCAATTCAAAATTACCATCTTCACGTACTGCCCAATACATTACGTTCAGCGGGTAATTTTTCGTAAGTGTGTTTATCACGGCATCACGTTGCTTGTCTTTATAAATAAATTCCCGTTGATAAGGCGGACGAATATCAAGTTTGCTATTATAACCAACAACACCATCTGCGTTATTGTCTTTGTATCCGTTTACTAATTCCCGAACGGTAATTTCTTTGAGTGTTATGTTCATAGTTTTTTGTGTTTGATTATTATTCTAAAATATGGCGACTTACCGTTTATCACTAAATCCCTATCATCATCACCTTTTCTAAATTTTATAATTTCAAATTGCTCTGGGTTATATTTATCCAAAAATGTAATTGGCACTCCCATGTGACCAGAATAATCAATAGGAATATCTTTAGTTTTATCTACATTAATTGCATCATAATTATCATAAGTTGGATATTCTTCTGGAGTATATTTTTTTTGAAGAGTTAAATCTTCGTATCGTTCGTTAAAATCTATATTAGTAAACCATCTCACGCCTTTTACCCTAATGAATTTGTTACCTTTGTCATCAACTCTACTGCTAGCGGCTTTTAAAGGATATTCTTCTGGAACCCTAAATTCTCTATCACCGCTGTGGATACTATGCCCAAACCATAGCTTTTCTTCTTTAATTAGTTTGAAAATGTCTTTATAAGTAACTGAATTTAGATTTCCAATTATAACAAACTTCTTTTCATATTCAATTAATTGAGCTACATATTCTCTAAACAAAGAGAAAGGCGGATTAGTAACTACAATATCGGCTTGTTTTAGTAATTCAATACTTTCCGTACTTCTAAAATCGCCATCACCTTTTAAGGGTTGGATGCCAATTTCTTCAATATCCGGTATTTTATTGCCATTTTTGTCGCCCATGTATTCGAGATAAACGGCTTGTTCGGAATCATTAGTGCTAAACAATTCCATGTTTTGATTTTTATAGCAAGTAGCAATTAGTTTTTTGAGTCCTAAATGTTCAAAATTATAGGAAAAATAATGAAAGAAATTACTAACTCTTGGGTCGTCGCAATTGCAATACACAACTTTATCCTTAAAATGATTTTTATAAAGTCGTAATTCATTTTCAATATCCGTGAGTTGGGTATAAAACTCGTCATTTTTAGCCTTTTTAGCTGCTTTTAGATTATTGTTTGTAGATTGCTTTGCCATAGTTTAGTTTAAAAGCGAAGCTTGCTCTTAAACTAATAAGCATAAAAAAGGTGTGGTTGCCGTTCTTAAATGCTTATCCGTAACTCAGGCTCTGGTAAGACCGTAACAGAAATAAGCACGAACGGTCCACACCTAATTGGTGCGAACCTCCGCGACTTATTCTCCTGTTTTTATTGAAATTTACCAGATTTCGAGTTACGAGAATAAGAGCTAAAAGCTCAACGATATGTTTATATTTTTATTTTATTCTATTTTTCTTTGTTTTTTATTGGTTGCAAATATAAACTCTTTTTTTGAATACACTTTCATTTTTTGGAATAATATTGCACTGCCGTCCTAAAGATTTTTATTCCTTGTAAAAGTGTTTTTCATAGTATTTATATGTGCTATTTTTTATAGTTGAAATCTTTTCTTAGAAAATGTGTTCGCCCAAATGATTAATGGAACAACACTTTTTCAAGATTTTTATCTTGAAGTGCAATAAGTTGTCCTATATTCAACTGAAAACGGACGCATTAAGGATAGTAGCGGCACCCTTTTTGGTTTATGAATTTCTAGAAATGAGGGTGTGTTTACTAATTTATATCATCTGAAAACATAAATAAAAAGATAGAGCTGACAACACGACCCTAAAAGGAACGCCCATAAAGGTTTTAGGTTTAATGCTTCACCTATTGGCAATTGTCTTTCAATCTTTAAAATACAATTTTCGATAAACATTCTTCTGAAAATCAATCCCAAAAATGCCTAAACATCACTTTTACTCCCGATGGGAGCGGTATCCTTTTTTAGGGTTGAACGTGTATTGTAAACCGTTGCTAATAAATACTTCAACTGAAAAACAGAACCATAAAAAAGATATAGCGGACAGCGGGAACATGGACGGCAAAAAAGCCAAAGCCATTCGGTTCTGTAAATAAATTCGCTATTTTTTGAGTTAAGCATTGCTATCTTTGCTGGTTCCAAAAAAAATTTACAAAAAAAAACAAAACTTGCACGATTATTGTGTAAGTTTGTTTCAACTATTAACTGGATTTTCAACTATGAAAACAAAACATTTTTTGGCAACATTGTTCTTAACGGTTGCCTTTTTTTCTTGCTCCAAAAGTGCTAAAGATTTTAATTCTAATTTTTCACTTTTTAAGAAATATATTCTTAATTTTAGTTCGGGCTTGGTTTCGGCAAGTTCGGATATTCGGGTGGTTCTGGCATTTGACAAACCCCAATGGACTGCAAATGAAGAACTTGATGAAGACCTCTTTTCTATTAGCCCAAGTGTGAATGGAAAAGTTGTGGCGCTTTCGTCTAACACCATTGCCTTTATTCCCGATGAAAAATTAGACCAAAACAAAACCTATCAAGTAACACTACATCTGTCGGAATTGACCGCTGTGCCTGATGATTTGGAGGATTTTAATTTTACCATAAAGACCATTAAACAAGATTTTTTGGTTACCACAAAGGATTTACAATCGTATAGTAAATCGTATCAATACCTCAACGGCGAAGTAACTTCCAGTGATTTATTAGACGTGGAAACGCTTCAGAAAATGATGTCCGCAACCCAAGAAGGGAGCGACTTAAAAATAAAATTTGAAACTGCTGTGAAAGGAGCAAAATCATATAAATTCACAGTTGATAGCATCAAACGAGAAGTAAACGACACAAAATTGAAACTAAAATGGGACGGCTCCAAATTTGATATTGATCAAAATGGGGAAATAGAATTGGATATTCCAGGGAAAAATACGTTTAAAATTGTATCCGCAACTGTTGAAGATGAAAGTCAAGTTTTGTGGTTGAATTTTTCGGATCCGTTACAAAAATCACAAGATTTTAGCGGTTTGGTGCAAGTGGAAAACGCTCCGAATCTTCGGTTTGCTACAGCTGGAAATGTATTGAAAGTATTTTTTGATTCGCCGATAACCGAAGAAGTTTTGGTGGAAGTTTTTCAAGGAATTGAAAGCGAAGATGGAATAAAAATGAAGGAGCAATTTTCGCAAAAAATATCTTTTAAACAAACCAAACCAGCCATTCGATTTGTAAAAAGCGGCAGTATTTTGCCAAGTTCAAACAATTTGAAAATCAATTTTGAATCCATCAATCTAAGTGCGGTTGATGTGAAAATATATCAAATTTATCAAAATAATATTTTACAATTCTTGCAAGATAACGACTTGAATGGCAGCAATAATTTGAGAAATGTGGCCCTTCCAATTGCCAAAAAAACCATAACGCTCAATTCTAATAAACTACAAAATTTAAGCAAATGGAACACCTATGCCATTGATTTATCCAAAATAATCAAGCCCAATCCAGGTGCCATTTATCGTGTGGAACTTACATTTAAGCGAAAATATTCCGTTTACAAATGTAGCACACTTCCCGAGGAGGAAACGGAAGAAACAGAGGAAGACGAAGAAGTGAGAAGCAATCGTGATTATTACTATGATTCGTATTATTATGAGGATTATAATTGGGAAGAACGTGAAGATCCCTGTACCAAATCCTATTATTTTGATAAAATGATTTATACAAATATTATTGCTTCGGATTTAGGGGTTATTGCCAAACGGGGTGAAAATGGATCCTATTTTTTTGCTGTAAATAATATTGTTACCACAGCAACTGTTACAAATGCCAAAATAGAATTGTATAATTTTCAACAGCAATTGTTGGGAACTGCAACAACCAATTCAGAAGGTATTGCCACAACTGAATTGAAGAAATATGCTTATTTTGCAATAGTTACGAAAGACAACAACACTACTTATGTGAAACTTGATGAAGGGCAATCGCTTTCGGTGAGTAATTTTGATGTGAGCGGTGAGGCGTTACAAAAAGGCTTAAAAGGATTTATTTATGGCGAAAGAGGCGTTTGGCGTCCGGGTGATTCGTTGCACCTCGCTTTTATGCTAAATGATCTGGAAAGTAAATTAGAAAAAAACCATCCAATTACTATGAAATTAGCGGATCCACAAGGAAAAATTAGGTATCAAGTGGTGCAAAAATACAACGATTTGAACCATTATAAATTCAAAATTGCCACAAAAGACAGCGATCCAACTGGAAATTGGGAAGCCAAAGTAGCCATTGGTGGGGTTCATTTTTACAAAAGCATTAAGATAGAAACCGTGAAGCCCAACCGATTAAAAATTCACAATAGTTTTGCCGACAAACAATTGTCAGGCACTCGATTGAATGGTGGAGAAGTCCAAGTAGCATGGCTGCATGGTGCCGTGGCTAAAAATGTAAAAGTAGAAATGCAGGCTAAATTTTTAGAACAAAAAAACCACTTTTAAAAATTATTCTAAATATGATTTTGATGATGAAGTTCGGAAATTTTATACCGAAGAACTACCCGTTTTTTCAGGTCAGGTTAATGAATTTGGGACTGCAAAATTGGCCATTCAACCCACAATTACAAGTCAGGCACCTGGAAAATTAAAACTTGTTTTCCAAACAAAAGCGTTTGAACCTGGCGGTGATTTTAGTACTGATGTTGCCACTGCGGTGTATTCGCCTTATAAAACCTATTTAGGTATAAAAGCCCCAGAGCCAAACAAATATGGTTTATTGGAAACCGACAAAGTGAACCAATATGAAATTGTGGCGGTGGATGAAATGGGTAACCCAAAACAAGTTCGCAATTTAGAAGTTCGCGTTTATAAAGTAGAATGGCGCTGGTGGTGGAATTCCAACGATGATGATTTATCCCGATACAATTCTTCAGAAGTTACAACGGCTTATAAAAATTTTGTGGTGCACACGGATTCCAATGGAAAAGCCTCGTTTAATTTTAAAGTTCCAGAACAAGATTGGGGCCGCTATTTGATCCGAGTGGAAGACAAAAATGACGGGCATGCAACCAGTTTAACTTCTTATATTGACTGGCCTTATTGGTCTGGAAAAACAAGAAAAGGCACAAGTGAAACCGCAAATATGTTGGTTTTCAATACCGATAAAGAAAAATATGCCGTAAATGAAAATGCGATCGTTTCTTTCCCATCAAGTGAAGGCGGACGAGCTTTAATTTCAATTGAAAATGGAACAAAAGTTATCAAAACAATTTGGGCAAACACCACAAAAGGCGAAACCCAAGTAACCGTTCCACTAACGGCAGAAATGGCTCCAAATGTGTATGTTCATATCACACTTTTGAAACCGCATGCTGCAACGAGCAATGATTCTCCAATTAGAATGTATGGAATTTTGCCAATTGAAGTAATAAACAAAAACACCGTGTTGCAACCTAAAATTTCTATCCCAGAAGTATTAAAACCGGAACAAAAAACTACTTTAACCGTGAGTGAAGCCTCGGGAAGAGAAATGTCTTATACCATTGCCATTGTTGATGATGGTTTGTTGGATTTAACCCGTTTCAAAACCCCAAATCCATGGCAAAAATTTTATGCCAGACAAGCATTAGGGGTGAAAACATGGGATGTTTACGATGATGTTATTGGAGCTTATGGTGGAAAAATCAATCAAATATTTAGTATTGGTGGCGACCAAGATTTAGCTGGAGGAAATGCCAAAAAAGCCAACCGATTTGAACCCGTAGTCATTTATTTAGGGCCTTTCAAATTAGAAAAAGGACAGACCAAAACGCATACCATTACCTTACCCAATTATGTAGGATCGGTGCGAACAATGGTAGTTGCCTCCGATGCCAAAAATAGTGCGTATGGAAGTGCCGAACAAACTTCAATCGTGAAAAAACCCGTAATGGTATTGGCTTCCGTGCCAAGAAAAATTTCGTCGAACGAACAAATTATGTTGCCCGTTACGGTTTTTGCTATGGAAAATAAAATTAAAAATGTTGTGGTGCAGTTGAAAACAAATTCTGGAATCCGAATTGTTGGTACTGCCTCGCAACAGGTTTCTTTTGCATCGCCAGGAGAGCAAGTTGTTTATTTCAAATTGGAAACAGGAAGTGCCACAGGAATTGGAAAAATTGAAATCAATGCCACTTCTGGAATAGAAAAAGCAAAATATGCCGTAAATATCGACATTACCAACCCGAATCCGATTACTACCGATTATGTAGATGTGGTTTTAAGCCCGAATAGTTCCAAAAAAATAAATTGGAAAACATTTGGAATTTCAGGAAGCAACAAAGCTCGAGTGGAACTAGCGGCATTTCCAACAATGAACATCAATGGGCGATTGAATTATTTGGTTCATTATCCACATGGTTGTGTGGAGCAAACCACTTCTACTGTTTTTGCACAATTGTTTTTATACGATTTCATGGATTTGGAAAACACTAAAAAAGCGGAAATTCAGAAAAACATCAATGCGGGTATTCAGAAATTAGGTAATTTTCAACTTTCAAATGGTGGTTTGTCGTATTGGCAAGGTGGCAATTATGCTGAGGATTGGGCAACTTCTTATTCCGGACATTTTATGATGGAAGCCGAGAAAAAAGGATATGTGTTACCAATTGGTTTTAAGAATAAATGGGTAAATTATCAACAAAGCGAAGCCAAAAAATGGCGGTACAATCCAGCCGTTCGAAATGATTTTCCACAGGCCTACCGTTTGTATTCGTTAGTGCTTGCAGGTGCCACAGATATGGGTTCCATGAATCGATTGCGAGAAACACCTGGAATTTCCAATGATTCTAAGTTCCGACTTGCAGCAGCTTATGCCTTGGCTGGGCAAAAAAATGCGGCTTTGGCATTGCTAAACCAAATAAAAAATCAAGAAACCAATACTTTTTCGGATTATTATGGTTCAGAAACACGAAACAGAGCCATGAAGTTGGAAACCTATCTCTTGGTTGGAAATCAAACAAAGGCTTTTGAATTGGCAACAAAAATAGCCAAAGAAATGAGTACAAGCACTTATATGAGTACCCAAACAACGGCTTTTAGCATGGTGGCACTTTCTAAATTTGCAATGAAAAACACCGCTAAAGGAATTGCCGTTTCGCTCACTTCCAATGGGAAAACAGAAACCATTAATGCAACAAAAAGTGTTGTAGATAGACCTATTTTATCAAAATCGGGGTCGAATTCCATTACTTTAAAAAACAATCAAAATACAACTTTATACGTTCGCCTTTCTTATTCTGGAATTTTACCAGTGGGCGAAGAAAAAGAATTGGAAAAAAACCTAAACACTTCTGTTTCATACAAAAACAGAAATGGCGTACTTTTGGATTTAAGTACCGTGAAACAAGGAACTGAAATCATTGCAGAAGTAACGGTTCATAACACTTCAGGTGAAGAAGTTTCTAACATTGCCCTTTCGCAAATTGTACCTTCCGGTTTTGAAATAATGAATTCCAGATATACCGATTTTGGTAGTTTTGCAACAAACAAAGCCGATTATATCGATATTCGTGATGATCGAACACAATTTTATTTTGGATTAAGAAGCGGTGAATCCAGAACGTTTACGGTATTGCTCACTGCCACTTATTTGGGAACCTATTATTTCCCAGGAATTCAATGTGAAGCCATGTATGATGCCAATTATATTGCCCGAACAAAAGGACAATGGGTTGCAATTGTGAAAGAATAGAAAGGCTTAATAGGTTTAAAATAAAATAGTACTAAATAAGACCTAACAAGTTTCAAAACCTGTTAGGTCAATAAATCAGCCATTTCAAATGAAAATAGTCCTAAAAATCGGAATATTTTTACTATTCACAGTTGTAAGTTGTAAATGCAATAAATCAAAATTGACTAAAATTGAAAGTGATTCAATTAGTGATACGACTACTGTTGTAAATACTGATACTGTAACTTATAAAAAAGTTGAGAAAATCGAAGATGAAAAAGTAATAAATATTGACAGCTTACTAAAAATAAAAATAAATATCGATACAAATTTATCAGATGATTCTATTTATAATTTTTTAGGTAAAAGTGGTTCTATTAAAATCTATAATGGTCAAACAATTGCTTTTACAAGGTTAGAAAAAGAAGGTACTATTTTTGCAGTTGTTTGTCCTGAAATTTATGATTTTGAAAAAGGTATAACGGTTTTAAAGTTTTATAAACTTCAAAATAAAGAATGGAAATTAGTTAGTAAAATGGAAACAAATGTGGATATTTTTTATTTTGATTTAATAGATATTGATAACGACGGAATTAAAGAAATTCATTCGAAAGGACATCCAAATATGAACGGTAATTATTGGAATAATTTTTACAGTTATTCTGAAAAAGAAAATAAGTTTATAGATGGTGGTGGTTTTTTTTCAAGCATGTACGAATTTAAACCTCAATTAAACAGAGTTGAAGTAGAATATGGTGGAAGTTGGTATATGGCAAATACGAAAACCATTTATTATTGGAAAAATCAAAAACTGATTCCATTTAAAGAAGTTGAAATAGGTTTAAAAATTGCCGACATGAAACATAATGCTCGATATATTAAGTATTCAGAGAATTTAGCTTTAGATAAAGATTCGGTTCAATTGGTATATAAAAAATCGTTTCGAGGTAAAAAGTTGAATCAATTTTATGAAAACTTTTTTAAAAACAACTAATTCAAGACCTAAAAGATTTCAAAACCTGTTAGGCTTAGCAACTAATACATGAAAAATAGAATACGAAACTACATAAAATCAAACAAAATCAAAACAGCAATTGGGTTGCTCCTTTTGGTTGTTTATTACTTTTCCTTACCGCAAGAACTTTTTGATGCAAACTATTCCACAGTAATTGAAAGTCAGGAAGGGCAACTTTTGGGTGCAAAAATTGCTGCCGATGGACAATGGAGGTTTCCTGAAAGCGATAGTGTGCCGATAAAATTTCAAAAATGTATTATTGCTTTTGAAGATCAGCATTTTTACCACCATTTCGGATTTAATCCTGGAGCGATGTGGCATGCGTTTCAACAAAATAAAAAAGCAAATAAAGTAGTTCGTGGCGGAAGTACGCTAACACAACAAGTCATTCGCTTGCACAGAAACGGAACTTCCAGAACCTATTTTGAAAAAATAATTGAAATTATTCTAGCAACCCGTTTGGAATTTCGACATTCTAAAGAAAAAATCCTTGAATTATATACTGCTCATGCGCCTTTTGGAAGTAATGTAGTGGGTTTGGAAATGGCTTCTTGGAAATATTTCGGACTGCAACCGCACCAACTTTCTTGGGCGGAAGCAGCCACTTTAGCTGTTTTGCCAAACGCTCCGAGTCTCATCTATCCTGGAAAAAATCAAGAAAAACTAAAAGCCAAACGAAACCGATTATTACTAAAATTATACACCGAAAAAACCATTGACAAAGCCACCTATCTCTTGGCATTAGAAGAACAATTGCCTCAAAAACCATTTGATGTACCTCAAATTGCACCTCATTTAGTAGAAAAAATCGCAAAAGAACATCCCAATAAGAAATGTAAAACCACCATTCAAATGGATTTGCAACTTCGTGTTAATGAAATAGTTGCCAATTATTACAACCAATACAAGCAAAATCAAGTGTATAATATTGCAGTCCTTGTGGTGGATACCAAAACCCGAAATTGCATTAGTTTTGTGGGAAATGCTCCAACGGACAAAGCCCACCAAAAAGATGTATCCATCATTGAAGCCCCACGAAGTTCGGGGAGTATTCTCAAACCTTATCTGTATTGTGCCATGCTCACAGATGGTTATTTACTTCCAAATACCTTAGTGCCAGACATTCCCACGCAAATTTCTGGATACACGCCACAGAATATCAATTTCACTTTTGATGGTGCGGTTCCTGCAAATCGTGCTTTGGCTAGATCCTTAAATATTCCTTCTGTATTAATGCTTCAGGATTATTCTGTGAACAAATTTTACGAAAAATTGCAAGAATTAAAAATGCAAAACATCAACAGAGCTCCGGCTAATTATGGCCTATCATTAATTTTGGGTGGCGCCGAAACCAATTTGTGGGATTTGTGTAAATCCTATAGTTATATGGCAGGAACACTCACCAATTTCACCACCTCAAACTCGGAATATCGCAAAAAAGAACTCCAAAATTTGAATTATCTGGCTGATAATCAACTTGATTTTGGAACGACTTCTAAACAAAAAAACAGTTTCGGAGCGGGGGCAATTTGGCATACTTTCAATGCCATGAAGGAAGTAAACCGTCCAGAAGGCGACGAAGCGTGGCGATTCTATGATTCTTCTTTAGAAATTGCTTGGAAAACAGGTACAAGTTTCGGGAGTCGCGATGCTTGGGCAGTGGGAATTTCGCCCGATTATGTTGTTGGAATTTGGGTAGGAAATGCAACCGGTGAAGGCAGACCCATGCTTACAGGTGTGGACAGTGCCGCTCCCATTTTGTTCGATGTTTTTCGTTTATTGCCAAAAAGCAAGTGGTTCGCAACGCCTTATAACGATTTGCAAGAAGCCGAAATTTGTCAGCAATCGGGACATTTAGCACAAGAACATTGCCCAAAATCAAAACAATGGATTCCAAAAACAGCTCGGGCAACAAATCTTTGTCCATATCATAAAATAATCCATTTAGATGCCTCCAAAACCGTTCAAGTTCACAGCGAATGCGAAGCTATATCGAATATTCAAACCGTGAGTTGGTTTGTGTTGCCGCCCGCCATGGAATGGTATTACAAAACCAAAAACACATCGTATCAACCTTTACCACCCTTCCGAAAGGATTGCCAAAACAATTCGCAAGAACAACGCATGGAGTTCATTTATCCGAAAGCACAAACCAAAATAATTCTCACACGAGACTTCGAAAGTAAATTGCAACCCGCCATTTTCAAAGTGGCGCATTCCGACACGAATTGCACGCTTTATTGGTATTTGGATCAAAAAAACATTGGCACCACCAAAACCTTCCATGAACTTCCTGTTTTAGGCACAACGGGCAAGCACCTGCTAACCGTAGTTGATGATAAAGGCAACGAAATCAAGCAATACATCACATTTGACATAATTAAAAATTAGAAAAGTAAAAACCAGAAACAACTAACACCATTGTTTTGAAGCACCATTGCAAACTGACTTCTAAAGTTTATTTGTTGTCTTCTAATTTGGGCGTTCCCACAAGGGTCGGGCTTTTCGCTATATTCCCGATTGGTAAAAAGCTACGGGCGAAGCCCTTGTTTTTATCCATCGGGAGATGCCGCTACAATCCCTAACGCAACCGTATTTCAGTTGAAAGTATTTTGAATTAAGATTATTGAAGAATGTTGATATAAGATAATAGACGGAGAGATGATAGACTTTAATTTTCTTGTAGATTGAAAGATTGATAAAATTCCTTCTATCTCAAAGTACTACTTTACATCTCATCTTTTGTGAACAATGATGTCTTTTTTTGCATTTAGAGGGCTAGAGCCTTATTTTTCCACACTTTTTTAGTATAGCATCAGGTTGACCTACCAAAAAGATAGGTTGACCTATCAAAAAGATAGGTTGACCTATCAAAAAGATAGGTTGACCTATCAAAAAGATAGGTTGACCTATCAAAAAGATAGGTTGACCTACCAAAAAGATAGGCAGACCTACCAAAAAGATAGGTTGACCTACCAAAAAGATAGGTTGACCTATCAAAAAGATAGGCAGACCTACCAAAAAGATAGGCAGACCTACCAAAAAGGCAGGTTGACCTACCAAAATGATAGGTTGACCTATCAAAAAGATAGGTTGACCTACCAAAAAGATAGGTTTACCTATCAAAAAGATAGGCGAGCCTACCATTTTAATAGGCGAGCCTACCATAAAGTTTATTGAAAAAACATAAATAGTTGAAAGTCATAAAGATGAAAGTCCATAATAAAAAGAGAAATAAAGCACTACAAAAACCTATAAAAATAAGTAACTAATAATTTGTTTATTTCAAATTAAAAACTAAATTTGCCTGACCTTATCAAATTTAGGTAAACAAAAATAAGCAAAAAAAAATAGCACAATTCAATTT
>Ga0247722_10000861_pt1 | contig 17633 bp, 24 predicted proteins | sample MSEWelMarce3H_FC_FD_189094 | JGI IMG/M metagenome (GOLD analysis project Ga0247722, IMG submission 189094) | Subsurface sediment microbial communities from gas well in West Virginia, United States - MSEEL Well Study Marcellus 3H_FC | ecosystem: Environmental > Terrestrial > Deep subsurface >... | reverse complement strand
TCTACACCCATGGCCTTAGAATCAGCAACAGGAACTTTCAACTTATACATAGATTCACCTTTCTTCATAATATATCCAATATACTATATTTTGCTGGAAAAGTCAAGCCCTAAAATTTAACAGAGGTGATGCGGTCGTAACGAAATGCTCGCCACTCATTCTTATCCAGATCCCATACTGCGAGGGTTTCGCCACTAGGTGGTTTTGTCTTTGTTCCCTTTTCACTATATGGAGGGATGACACCTTCCTGCAAAGTGCAGCGCATCACACGTTCCTGTCCATTCAGTTTAGTGAACGAGACAATCGCTTCACCCTGCGCAAGAGTTGCCTTGAGTCCATCGCGCCATTCTTGGTTCATAATATCCATCACATTTTCCTTATGTTGTTTTCATCTATAATAATCTTGCCATCCCTCCACGATTTCTTGGGAGGATCTGGCGCTGGTATATCATGCGTTGACACAGTTTTATTCTCATGTTTCTCGAAAGCAAAGAAGTCTGGTGTCTCAACAACAGGTTTCTTCTTCTTTGGTTTCTTAGCAGCAGGAACAACTTTCTTTGGTTCAACCTTATCAACGACGACATAGTCTACTATACCTGATTCTTCCTTCTTTGTCAAGCTTAAAAATGTCATATTCGCAGCAATAATTAAAAGAATCGCGAGAGGATCGAACACGAAGATAAGAATGATAATCATCATACGCACTGCTTTGCCGATAGTGGCATCGTCGCCGCTACCGTAGAATAACTCAGCAACGTATTTGATTGGACCTACTTCTGCTTCGAGTTTAAGGTTTTCTGTTTTGAGCGGTATGAGATCAGTCTCAATAGTCTCAATGTCTGCAGTCGCACCCTCAATTTCTTTATTGAGGGACGCACGTTCCCGTTTCTGTCGATTTCGAATGAAGTTAGCGTCAAGCACATCCTCTGCAGTAGTGAGTCTGTCCAAAGTATCCAAAGATGTTTGCGCATTCTTCAGTCTCCTTTCTGCTGACTCTTTTTTGTTCTCGAGTTGCTCGATCTTTAATTGCGCTGATCCACCAACGGTGGTATGTTCAATATGTGCACCACTGAGATAACCGAATACACCCATGCTCGTAATGAACGAGAGGATGACGACTGCTATCGTAAAGTATGTCTTCAATAATTTGTTGGCAGTTTTCCAGTTACGATACACCCAACTCGCAGTAACGAGTTTAGCAAGTTCCAGAACCACACCCATCGCGGCAACAGCAATCGGCGAGGCAGGGAAAATCGCCATCAAACCTAATATCGAAAAGTAACCAGCGACACCAGTAATCGCTAGTGCTACTAGCATTAAGAGTGCTGCGAAAAACATCCAGGTCTCCAATCAGGTAATTTTAATTCTTTCAAATGATCAAGTCTCAACCGCACATTCCACATTTGATTGATGCATCTGTCGTCGAGTCTGTATTCCCATTGTAGAATATGTTCAACTGCTTTAGCGTGGGATTTGCTGTCATATTCAGCAACAACTTCCTTGCGCATCTCGCCTTCATAGTTAATCACATAAGAGGAACTTCCGAAATATGATTCGAAAAGTTTCTCCGTCTTACATGAATACCCAATATAAAATTTGCCGTCGTCGAAGTAAGTGCAATATACTCTATGCACCTTCTTCGGCAACGGCTTACGTTTTTTCTTAACTGTCATAATCTACTCCGTAAGTAGATTATTTATTCATCCTCGACCCAATCATCCCAAGACAAATCTTCTTCGTCTTCAGTGACTTTTGTTCCACAGAAGGGACAATGTTTGACTTTGTAATAATCGTCGTCAAGGTCATGATCGACCGTGAAGACTGCATCACATGAAAAACACTCTAACTCTTCCATTATGCGGCAACTCCCCAAACATCATCCCATTTACCTGAAAGTGCACCCTTCGCATAATCAGTAGCACGGTTCTCAAAGAAGTTCGTATGCGTGGGAGCATTGATCATCTCTTCGACCCAAGGTAATGGATTCTTCTTTACTTTAAAGATGCCCTTCATACCGAGACTAATCAGTCGACGGTCACAGATATAACGGATATACTTTTTCACATCATCCTGTGTTAGATTTTCCATCTCTCCCATCGAGAATGACAATTCGATAAACTTGTCTTCAAGATCTACCATTTTCTCGGCGATCGTATAGATCTTAGACTTTAGTTCGTCGTTCCACAATTCACGGTTTTCTTCAACATAAGAACGGAACAGTTTGATCATACCTTCAGCGTGTTGAGTTTCATCAACAATCGACCAAGTAACGATCTGCCCCATTCCCTTCATCTTTCCGTGACGAGGGAAGTTGAGGAGCATGATGAAGGATGAGAACAGTTGCATACCCTCAGTGAATGCACTAAATGCAGCGATATTGGTCGCGACTGATTCAGGTGTTCCATTTGCATTCGACAAATCTGTAAAGTAGTCGTGCTTTGCTCGCATCGAGTCATATTCGAGGAATTCTTGGTATGTCGTTTCTGGCATACCCAGTGTTTCAATAAGGTGAGAATACGCTGCAACATGAAGTGCCTCCCTTGCCGCAAACCCCATCAACATCATACGAACCTCTGGTTGTGGGAAATATGGCAGATAGTTCTTCACATAACCACCAGCAACATCGATGTCACCCTGTGTGAAGAAACGGAAAATGTTAGTAAGGAAATGTTTTTCACCATCATTTAGTCGCTTCTTCCAGTCATTGACATCTTCCGACATCGGGACTTCAGTGTGCAACCAGTGTGACTGCTCATGTTTCAACCATGCGTCATATGCCCATGGGTAGTTGAATGGTTTGAAGTATGCTCGTTCTGTCATTAAGGTCATACTGTTTCTGCCCACTTCACTAAATCATCATACCCGCCAACATGCTCACCATTCACCCAGATCTGAGGAACAGTCTTCACGTCAGGCAACTGTGCGGTGATGTCTTCCCAGAGGCAGTCTTTACCGACTACCATCTCGGTATACTGAATGTCCATTCCTACCATAAACTCTTTCGCAAGGGTGCAGTATGGACAATCAGGTTTTGATACTATTTGTGCAAAATAACTTGTCATTTCTTATCCTTCGCATGCCACGCAGTTATCACCGTCGATCATTGCCTTGAAGTCAATTTCTTTAATTGCTTCACGCTCAATGCGCTTAGAAACCTTGTCTGCTTTTCCTATTTTTTCTGAACGACAATAATATAAAGTCTTCAACCCCTGCTTCCATGCGAGGAAGTGGACAGCATGAAGATACTTGATATTGGCATCAGGGCGGAAGAATAAATTGAGAGACTGTGCCTGATCAATAAACTTCTGCCTGTCTGCCGCATGCTCAATTACCCAACGTTGGTCAATTTCCATTGAAGTCTTGAACACTTCCTTGGTTATTGAATCCATCCATGTAAGGTGTTGCACTGAACCATCATTGGCGATAATCGAAGACCATACCTCGTCATACCAACCAGCATACTTTCCGAGCGCTGCTTCTTCTAGAATAATCGCGTCAAGGTATTTATTCTTATTGAGAAATGAACCCGATAGTGTATCTTGCCGATACGCATTTGCTCTCCATGGTTCAATCGATGGACTGGTGTTACCCATGATGATTGATGAAGATGCGTTTGGTGCGATTGCCTGTGTATGGGAGAAACGACGACCAGTTCCAACAGCATCAGGTGCTTCACCACGTTCTGCGCCAAGTTCTAGATTTGCCTCGTCTAACTTCTTCTTAATATGCTTGAACATCCGCATGTTAGTACCCTTGGCAACTGCTGATTCCCAAGCAATACCCTTCCGTTGGAGGTAGGCATGGAAACCAAGTGCACCAATACCAATAGAACGTTCACGCATTGCTGCGTACTTAGCACGTTTTACTGTATTCGGAGCATTGTCAATAAAATACTGGAGAACATTGTCTAGCATTTCTGCCATGTCGCGCAAGAATAGCGGATCGCGTGACCACGCATCATAATATTCTAGATTGACTGACGACAAGCAACAAACAGCAGTTCGCTTCTTGTCAGTTGGCAGAATAATTTCCGAGCAGAGATTTGATTGATGAATCTTTAGACCGAGATCTTTCTGGAACTGCGGCATCATACGATTAGATGTATCGATGAAGTGGAGATATGGTTCACCAGTCATCATGCGCAGTTCTAGAATCTTTTGCCAGAGTTCCTTCGCTGAAACTGTTTCGCGAATTTCACCAGACTTAGGGTCGGTTAGATTCCAACTGTCATCTGCTTCATGGTCTGCCATACATCGTTGGATGATTTCCATAAAGTCATCGGTAATGTTGATTCCGTGATGTAGATTGAGGCATCGGATGTTGGGATCTCCAGTGGGTTTACGCATCTCAAGAAATTGACCCACGTCAGGATGACTAATGTCAAGATAAGCGGCATAACTGCCACGACGAGTGCGACCCTGACGATACGCCATGGAACTTGCGTCATAAGTTTTAAGATGTGGCATAACACCAGTAGACTTATCGTCAGCAGCACGAATTCCAAAACCAATTCCAACTCCTCCTCCAATCATGGACAACCAGTTGGTTTCGCTGAGATTTTCAACTAGACCTTCTGCGGTGTCATCAATGAAATTTAAAAAACAACTAATTGGCATTCCACGCTTGGAACGACCGAATGAAAGAATGGGTGTTGCATAGGACAACCAATGCTTAGATGAGTACTCATATAAACGCTGAGCATGCTCAAGATTCGATGCGAACGTAGTAGAAACATAGGCGAATCTATGCTGCGGAGAAGTTTCGTCCTCTCGCATGTATGATTCTTCTAGTCGCTGGATACCAAGTTTATCAAATAGAGCGTCGCGTGAATAATCTATTTCTATACCCAGATATGTTTCTTTTTTCATTTATAGTCCCTGTTCCTTCAACACTCGTTCGATGTCTGGTTTAAAGTATGATTCTGGTTTCAGAATCTTACCATCTGCACGCTTTTTAATCTTACCGTTATCAGAAACCTTGCTCATGTTTGACGCACGGACTTCTTCCCAGACCTTATTGAAGTCAATTCCGAGAGTTGTAAACAATCCCTGGACAACCCACACTAGGTCTGCACCACCATCTGCAATGTCACCGATATGGCGACGAAGAAATCCATCACAAAGTTCACGGAATTCTTCATCGATCAGGTCAATATATAGTCGTGCTTGTTGTTCGTTTTTCTCGTTCAAATGTGGAGTTGTTCCAACATACTGATCAGCAGCAGTCATAAATTCAGTAACGTCTTTTTGGTTATTCATAATATTTTCTTCTTTCCTTAATGTAAAACTGCCATCTTCATTTTCAATCCAGACGATGTCATCTCCTGGTTCCCACCCCATCTGTTCAAACACATCAGACTCTAGATAGTAAAAATCTTCTTCTTCATTATATTTAATAATTGCGGTTTCGTGCGGGTTTTTGGACTCAAAATTTGGCCGCGAAAAAATCACGTCCCGAGAATTTTGAAACTTTTTTCCAGATTGGGTCAAGGTAGTTTTCTTTCGAACTCTGCCCATGCTGCCATGTCATCTAGTGCTGCCTTCACATCAGGGAAGTGATGAGAAATAATATCCCAACACTGTTCAGCAACAATACGGTGTTCCTTTTGAGTCGCCTTATCCATACGCAACTGACAATAGTGAACCCATGAACGAAGCGAACCTGCCATGATAATAGTCGATTCGGTGTTACCTTCAGGTAATACAGCACGCCGCTGTTCCTTGGCGATACCACGCTCGCTGGCCCACTGATAGGCCATCTTAGCAGCGTTGATAACCTGCTGCTGCATCATATCCCATTCTTCTTGTAGGCGATGGTCTTCAACCTCTACTGAGTGCTGTCGGTTCTTGGCATCCTGGAGGCGTGCTTCCCGTACAACAAATCCCAGATCCTGGGTTGGATCGGCGTAACGCTGACTGTACTCTTGGAATGAGAAAGAACGATGCCGCAAAATCTGGCGGGCAATGTCTCTTGTTGTTTTGATTTCCATTGATACATGGACCATCTCCAGTGGTGACCAGTGTTGGTTCTTAATTAGATATTGAACCAACTTAGGTGCTGTTGCTGTGTTGTTTTGGTTGCTCGGATTAGATACTCGCGCTGCCCATGCAACCAGTTCATTGGCAGTATTACATTCTGAATATGCGCTCGGTTTCGTAAGACCGATTAGATTTACTTCACTCATGAATTAACGCTCACATAATCTAGTGCTTCCATCTTGTCTTGATACTCTGCAATCTGCGAGAGTTCATGTTCAACAGCAGTCATGAAGTCTGTATGATCATGAATCGCCATCGGATTATTAAGCATGATGCGAACGTTCATCGCATGCTTATCGATTTGCCCATGGAAGTGAGACCGTAGTGCACTGTAAATATCTTCTTTCATAATAATATCCTCAAACATTTTTTCGATAATTAAGTTATACTCTATTTTTGGGTAGTAGTCAACCCTTTTTTCAAATATTTTACTGCCCATATATTTGGACCATAATCAAAATCTGTAAACGGGTCGCCGATTGTTTCAAATCCTGCTGCCAAATAACTGGGCAGAGCATCTAGACGAGGATAACTCCATATGAGTTCCGCATCGTTTTGTTTAGCAATTTCTATTGTTTTATCGAAGAGATACTTCGATATACCCTTGCCCCTATATTCAGGCAAAATATATATGCCCCTCGACCGCAGATGATTTTTTGATGACATAAAGCAAGAGTTACAACCAACCAATTTATCATCTTCGTAGTAACCTATAAACCAAACGTCAGAGCAGGGAACTTCTGGGTTATATCCACCCAGAAATTCCCACTCATTATGCGGTTTGATTGCTTCGGTATTAGGCCAAAGTTTTTTCCAAAGAGGAAGTATTTCCTCAAATAATATAAGTTTTATCATACATTATGGTTTACCGATGTTACCACTGTATAAATAGTTGGCCATATCTGCAGTGCCGACACTTACGTCCGCATGGGGAGTAGAATCTAAATCTTCCAGAATATTTCCAGTAATTTCTTCTGCGTCAGTAATATAGAAGAAAACGGTGGATACTTCTGTTGAGTAATTCGTAATCTTGGAAATAATCAACTCAATTTTTTCGAACTCATCTTCAGGTAATACAGTAGGAATATTGACGAGAAATCCACCTGATTCTGGGTCCAGTTGAACAAAACTTTCATACTTTTGTTTTTGTGTAGCATCCAACCATTGCACAGTATATGTGATATTATCACCAACAACAGTAGTAACATGACTGAATCCTAAAGAACCAGTATCCATTACAATCTTAGGAGTAGAACTACTCAATGTTCCAAGATAATATTTGTTGTCCCCTGAAAAATCACCGTTGATAATTTGAACAATCTTATTTTGATTGCTGGTAAAGTTTTCTCTGTTAAACAGAATAGAACCCTTAACTGAGATTAAAGATAAAAGATTTAAAACTTCAGCATGAGTTGGCGGAGATGTAGAAATTGATTGCATCAATGCTGCTGCAGCAGTAACATATGGTGCAGCGAAAGAAGTACCACTTACTCTCGCATAAGAACCACTTATCGAAGCAACATCTACATCAACTCCTGGCGCAAAGATGTCGAGGGTTTGTCCATACGGTGAAGTTGCAGATGCATCTGCTGTTGCAGTAGCAGTAAATCCTGCGACAATATCATCATCATCAATAGCACCAACAGTAATAACTTCAGGCATACCCGCTGGAGTATAATTAGAGACATCATCTGCTCCATTACCAGCAGAACAGACAACAATGCAACCTACCGAAATTGCACCAAGGAACTTGTTTCTCAAGAAAGGACTGTATGGAGTCGCCCAACTAGCATTGATTGTTACGTTTTTAGATGGATTATTTTGTTTAAATTGTTTGATCTCGTCCAGAACAGCACCTAACTGAAGAATCGTAGGTTTTGTATCATTGTCGAATACTTTATAGTTATAGAGTGTGACGTTTTGCGTAATACCTACCTTTTTACCAGCGATACAAGAAGCAACTGCAGTTCCGTGACCTTGATTATCTGCGTAAGAACTATAGGATAACTTACCAAAGTTTACAATCTCAACACCTTGAAGTTCGGCGTGAGGATTAATACCAGAGTCAATGACAAAAACTGCTGGTTTATTTGTTGTATTAATATCAAATGTATTAAATTCTTTGAACGGTCTAAAGCGGTTAGAGACTCTGCGCCTTGCCCAATCATTCGGTGTCGTGATTGATGATCCTGAAAGTTGTGACAGAAGTTTTATTTCAGTGTCTGCGCAATCAATATTACCAGAGCAAGCATCATAAAATCCAATAGGATCGGAAGTCTCTACTACTGAATACGATCCTGCAGTCGAGACTACAGTATGTTCTGGGCATCTAGATAAATCTGCAGTCGGAACAATGAGTGTTATTGGTGACGCATCATACGAAACTTCCGCACCAGGATAACGCATTGCGTATGTGAATAGATTTGCATCAACAGTAATACTGGTTGAATCTTGGCTTGAACGCCCGACTTTACTGGCGAAACTGTTTCTTTTTTCTGCAGTTCCAAAGAGAACATTAAACGACATTAGATTTCCTTAAATTTGTTGCTTCAATATATTTATTCGTGTTAAAATCTCAGGAGCGACAGTTATAGGATTATTTGTGTAAAATCCAGCAAATTTTCTAATTGGTTTGCGAAATTGTTTTTCGAAAGTCCACCCATCGCCTGTCATCTCTTCATAATATTTCTTTATGGTTTCAAATCCATTGTATTTTTGCTCTTGAGGTATTACATCATAACCCATAGTTTTATAACTAAGAATCTTTGACTCGTATCTATGCATTGCATCGGTAGTACTAACATATGGCGTAAATATTGTTGCCATCAAAGAAAGTCTCCAATCCTGTAACCAAAAACTACCTATAATTGGAAAGTTTATTTCTTGTGAGTATTTGCACCAGTCAGTTTCTTCTTTCGTAGGTGTATACCATGAAAAATCTGTGAATTGTGTTAAGTTATTACCACCGAAAATAGCAGAGGTATATCCTAGGTCTTTCAATTTTCCTGCCAGATACAAATGCACTGCAAATTGCGGACTTGAAATTTTATACTTGGTAGCAAAATCATATAACTGGTTGTTTAAAAAACGTATAACATCCAAGTCGATCAAACGTGGAGTTATGTTTCGAGACTCACAAAACTTAATAGCATGACTGACATCATGTATATTATGATCATCTAGGAAGTTGAATATCACAACTTCAGGTGTAACTCCTGCATACAGGAAGGTATCTACAACAGTTTGACTATCTATACCACCACTGAGACAAACGGCAGGTCGACTACCAATTGTAGACGGTAGATTCATTACCGCGAGTTTACAATTTTCTTCTAGTGTTGCTGAATAAGCAACGTCCAGCATTTCTTCTGTGATGTTTACATTCCAGACCATATCGGTATCTGTAAATGAAACAGAGATCCAATCATCTAGAGTGCCTTGCATTATTCAACACGCCATGACGATGTGTTCAATTTAATATTCGTTGGCCAATCACCTTCAGTGAAGGACTTATCATGAAACCGTAATTCGTTTGTTGGCATGATACAAAGTCTACCATTGTCCAGTTCTATGAACATAAACTCTTTAGACTGCGAAGGATGCATACTGTAACCATCGTTCATGGGAATGGCAGTAAAAAGATACCGACCAAACTCTCCAGTGCTGCGTATCTCTGCTCGCTGAGTGTTTAGATAATCATATCGCACAACCGAGAACTGATCACCATAGCAATCCCAAACCTGCGTGTCATCAAGTCTCCAAAATGGTTCTGGGTCTACAGAAAATGCCAAAGCATGCGGCGGAACACTGCGCCAGACGGCACCACATTCTAACATAACATGACACCCCCATGAGTGTCCAGGTTTTGAATGTAATGCAAACCAGATACAAGGTTCAAAGGTATAAGGTTCTACATCTTTACGAATGAAAGATGACTGCACCCAGCAGTAAATGTGGTGCGGTATGTTTCCGGAACCAGTGTAAAGCATTACTCGACTTCAAACTCTTTGACTGTCTGGAACTGTGCCTTGCTAACGAAACCAATACCCAACAGGGTATCTACACGATTAGATGCGTCAGCATAGTCGATATACGTGCCATCATCGAACCACCACCAACGGTCTAGACCAAGCAACCAGCGAGGTTCGCGGCGATACTCGACCAACCACTTACCATCTGTTCGATGAATACGTAACTTTGTGATTCGAATATGGTCGAATTCTACGCCATATTCATTAGCGACCATCTCGCTCATATCTTCCTCCACATGGCATACTTTGCCTTTGCTGCTAGTCCAATGAATTTATTATGATTTATAATATCCTGAATTTCATCTGTTGTCATTCCATTTTCAACCATCTCATTAATATCTTTTCCTGGAACATCTGGCCAGATGACAATTCTATATCCCTGGTCAATATACTTATTCATCAACTTACCCACGTCTCTGTTCTTAGGTTGGTTGTCGAAAATAATTGTTATTTTATCTTTTGCGATCGGGAGTTGATCAATCTTTCCGAAAGAGGTTCCAGCACAAGCAATAGAATTATGCAGAAAAAGGGAGTCAAGAGGCCCTTCGACGACGAATACTTCTTGCGTAGGGTCGACCTTATCCAATCCAAAAATCGAGGGCGCATCTTCATCTACCTTAATGTTAATATAACGAAGTGACTCGCCTCTGATTCCGCGAAGACTAACAACAAGTAGTTTGCCAGTGCCATCAAGAAAAGGAATCGCGAGTCTCGGTTCCGATGTAATAATCGATTCTTTGTATTTGTCATTAAGTTGTATGACATCTTTAACATTAGGTATGAAATACAACCGATCAAAAGCATCGCGAGGAATTTTGCGGTTAATAGCATATTGGACTGCCTCATTATCATCTGGTAGTGTATCGAGACGATCCATAATCGAGTCGATCAGTTTAGGTTCAGGTTTCTTAGTAAACTTTGGTTCTTCAAACTTGAGAACTTCTTCTACATTCTTGTGGGCATTGGCGCGACCATGTCCACCATCAGCATATCGTTCAACGACATACTGACTGTATTGGTTGGGATCAAAGTTCTTCAGGAAGGTTCCGAAGTGATGACTCGCGCCACATTTATGACACTTGTAATACAGATCCTGTTTACCCCGATAGAAATAACCACGTGCTCTTTTCTTATTACGCTGTGAATCACCACAGAGGGGACATCTGCAGTTGAATAGATCCTGTGATTTTTTCTTGAAGTTCTCGAGGCGATGCGCAATCGCGTTCAGATACTTTATGTCAATATATAAACTCATAATATAGTTATACCTCGAAACGAGGGAAAAGTAAAGCTTTTATTGGATGAATTTCATAAGAAGTGGAAATACCTTGGTGATGATAGCACCAATGACAATACCACCACCAATCATAATATACTTGGTTCTTTCCAATTTGTCAATACGATTTTTATTTTTTTCTTCTTCTTTATCAACAGATCCCTTGAGGTCTCTGATAGCAGCAAGCATCTTGTCTTCAGTAGACTGAATTTTTGCTTCAAGTTCTCGAGTGGTTGTTGTGATGCGCGAATGTAACTCGGCGTTACTTGCCTTGGTTTCTTGTCTGTGCACTTCTAAACTCTCATAAATGTCTTCGTTGACTGTTTCTTGTGCGTCGAGTTTAGTTTCATGCACAGCGAGCATCTTATTGATGCAGTTGGAAACATCACCAATCTTTTCGATGGCGAGATCGAGACGACTGAACACGACCTGAATTTGCTTCAGATCGTGTTCAATTACCGCGACTTTTGTTTCCAAAGATTCCAATTACTTCGCCTTTGGTTTGCGTGCTTTTTTAACAACTGCCTTGACTTCTTCAACCTTTGCTTCTGCCTTGTCAACTGCTGCAGTAATCTCAGCGAGATCGACCTTGCCGTCCTTGTTAGCATCAACAAATCCGAAGAGTTTCTTCAGTGCGTCTTTAATTTGAGTTAGCATATTCTTATCCCCATGCTGCGTATTGTTTAGTTTTCTTGATACGGTCATCTAGACCATGCGTACCACCGTTTACACGACGAGTAATTTGACCGATAACTGCATCGGTCACACCCTTGTCAGCGATTGCGAATAGTCCATTCTTATTGAAGAACCACAGTGCTGATTCGAATGCGAGTTCAGTTGCGACGATGTCTGGATTTGTCAGAACATCAGGACGCTTAATGTCCTTGGCGAATGCAGTATAGTTATCCTTACCAGTTAATTGGATCGGACCACGACCACGGAACTTGTATCCATCACCTGAAGATTCTGGACCATTGCCCATGCGATTAGCATAGACCTTATTGGCAATCTTTTCTGGCTTACGAGCATAACCTGCAGTTGATGCAATTGTTGGGAAGTACTTCTTAAAGATTCCGTTGAGGCCCTTGTCTGAGTAGTTTAGATTCTCAGAGAATACCTTGAAACCACCTGACTCGTGCGAGCACTGTCCGAAGAAGTGTGCTGCTTGAGCAGTCGATAATTTGAAGTAATCTTTTGCTGCCTTGAAAGTTCCTGGACCCCACTTACCGTCAGCACCGACACCACACTTCGCTTGAAGTGCTGCCATTGGACCAAGTCCAGTTACAGCAGGAGGTGCTGCCTTTGGTGCTGCCTTAGCAACCTTAGCAACTGTTTCTAGAACAGGAGCACCTGCTTCCTTAGTTGTGCTTGGATCGAAGTCCTTGACTGGTGTATACTTTGTGCCACCTGCCTTAGACTTAGTAGCAACCAGACGCTGCTTGCGGTTTCCGCCTTCTTTCTTAATAGATGCGTGAACCCAACCAGAGTTCTTATCACCAGCGGCATAGAATTCTAGGATGACTTGGTCAAACTCTAGATTGTCAGCAACCCAGTCAGCAACCTTCTTATTGTCAACACCCTTTACTTCAAAGTCGATTGCTTGACCATTAACGTGCTGGGAAGTTGCCGAACCACCAACTGCCTTATTGACAAGTGGTGCGCGATACGAAGAGTTGATTGTTACTGGACCAAACTTAGCACGAACAGGTTCGAGAATCTTTTCGCAGCAGTAGCGCATGTTCTCAATGTGTGCAGGAGTTGGTGTGTTAGGAATGCCAAGACGCTTTGCGGTTGGCGATACAATCATTTCTGCGAGAGTAAAATGTTCAGTTAGTTGTGTCATTATCTACTCCTTAGAATGGACCGAAGTCGTCGTCGCTGTCTTTATACTTGTCGACCGCTGCCATCAGTTTGATTTCAGTGTCTGCTTCGATGCTATTTGCTTCAGCGATATGCTTATAGTCAGTCTTGCCCATTTCTTGGACCTTGACATTAGGATCGAACTCAGAAACTTTCATGTTCATCATGGTAGCAAATGCACCAACAAAGGCACCAACAATCATCGAGAATGCTGGACCAATAATCTTGAAGATCTCATTGTTATCGATCATTGCATTTGGTAGAAACAATCCGATCAACATCATGATCACAACTGAAAGCATGATAGATCCCAGCGTAATCGCTGCCATCTTCATGATCATGATCTGGACTTTGCCCTTTTCGATCTCTAGTTTTTCTAGAGAGTCGATATTGTTCGATACCTTTACGAAATCCAATATACCCTTCATATTACTTCCTTCTTACCAATATAGGAGAACTTGAGTTGTTCTTCTTTTTATATTTTTTCTGTTGAGTCTTTGTAACTCCAGGTTCTGCTTGGTTTGGTTTGGTTGGATGCGGAATACCAATCCCAGCAACTCCACCACCAGCAACACCCATCTCTTCTGCCTGTAATTTAGCAGCGATTGCCATCTGGCGACGCTTCTCTTTGCTCTTACCCTTGAATTGAGGAGCATCAGACTTTTTAAAGTCCGTAATTACGTCGCCCATTGATGAAGACTTCATGTCAATCTTTTCTTCAAGATATGCCGTGAACGAAAGCATCTTTCCTGCCTCTAGTTCTTCAGCGAGATCTTTAACATCTTGTCGTTCTTGTGTCATATAAAATACTTCCTCTAATATGTCATCATCATATTCTATCTGTTCTCTTACTAGAGCAACAGCAGTAGCAAATGATAGGAAGTTCTTATTGTCCATAGGAACCTTCTCGATGATTCTTTTTAATCTAAATACCATTCTATGAAGCAAACTATATGCCTCTTGTTCTTCCGTGGTATTTATCTCATTCTCTTTCTTCAATCGATTACCATGCTTATCAATCAACCCCAGACGAAATGCATCTTGTTGATCGAAAGGTGTAGTCAACAACCTTAGAATTCGATATGTTATTAGTGCATCTACAAATCTAGACATTAAGTTCCCTTAACTTTGTAACTATGTTGTGGTCCAAGTTTACCTCGACCATAGAACTACTTGTCATTCTGTTGAGAAACACGAGGAATGTTTTCAAGTAGTGCCAATATTTTTCTTCAATTTTATAAAACAGCATCTTAGTTGCCGCATTACCAAACACATTATATAAAACAATTATGTGATTTAATATCAAACGCTCGTTCAAGACATCAGTTTTTTCATATCTCTTAAACAATCGTTTGATATATTTAAATCTCTTTAGGTCTTCTTCTAAATCAGGCATCCCATTACAACTGGGATTGTCATAATTTTTTATCGCGTAAATCAAGAAGGTATCATTATTTAAATCAAGCATATTATGTTACAGTCGCCGTTCCCCCAAGGAAATACCAGTTCCCTGCCAAGAATATTAGATTGGCAGTATCACCTGCCGAGTTAAAGACAATCGAAGAGTGACCAATATTAGAATTGATTGTCAATGCATGATTAGCATTGTTGCCGACCATCACAATAACCTTAATCTGACCATCTACACCATCAGGAATAGTCAAAGTTCCTGCACCATCTGGTGAGTTGATTCTTGTTACTAGTGTAGAAACGCTGATGGCACCAGCAGATGTTAATGTCTGCACGGTGCCACCAAGAATCAGATCGTCTTGTAAAACTACTGGAACTGCAATGCCACCAAATAAATTGGCAACAGTAACCTTATGATCATATGGACTTGTTGTTGGCTTCACGAGATACAGGACATCGGTCGGTGAGACCGATGTCGCTGCAATCATGGCGGTTACTTTACTGTCTGCCATTAGTTATTAATCCTCTGGGAATTCGATGTCATCAGCAGCATCACTAGTGATACCGTTCTTAGACATTGCAACCAGAACTTCATACTGGATACGACCAGCATGAGCACCTGTCAGAACCTTACGCTTTACCCAACCAGTGTGAGAAACAGCACCCGATTCTGCGTTGTCAACACCTTGGTTTACACCGAGTGCTGCCTTAAAGACTGGAGCACCAGTTGTCAGGAACATCTTTCTGTCTGAACCGTTAGTTCCAACATATGTTACATCAACCGAAGTACCAGCAGTTGCTAGAGCAGCGGTACGTGCCAACTTGAATGTGGTATCACCAGTCTTGATGATATACATTGGTTTGTCGTTAGTAAGGTGATTGGTGAAAGTATGACTTGTTCCAGCAGGAATTCCACTCAGACCAATAATTGTTGGAGATGTTGCAACTGCATCCGCATATGATGCTGCCAACTTGAATGTATTAGCACCAGTCTTAACGATGAAGTAGTAGTTATTTGCTGTTAGACCTGTTGGTGGAGTTCCAGCAGTGGTATAGCGAACGTAATCACCAGTGATGAATGGGTGCGCCGCAGAAGTTACTTCTTCAGTCGAAAGATTGAAAGCACCTGTATCAGCATTAACTGTTACCGCATCAAAGTGTGGTCGGTCACCAGTACCGATGATGAAATTAACTGCATCACCAGTTACCAGTAAGTGGTTAGCACTGTAGGTAATGGTGTCATTGGTGTTGAACATCGTTGACGGAATTGTCAGTCTTGGTGTTTCAACTGCAACAGTTGGTGCGGTTTCGTATGACGAACCATTATCGGTAACTGTTACTGTCGATACTGCACCAGCAGTAATAACAGCAGTACCAGCAGCAGAAGAACCACCACCGCCACTGAATGTTACAGCAGGAACTTCAACATACTTTGAAACACCAGCAGTTTGCAGAGCAACTGCCGAAACATAACCACCTGTTTGGTCGCCATGAATTTCAGTTCTTCTTACACCGAATACTTGTGTCGATTCAAAGTCTGTAGTTGAAATCGAAGAAACTGATGTTGGTTTATCGCTGATTGTATACTCTTGACCAGAAACGGCAGTAAGAGTTGTTCCTGGATTTGCGTTAATGACTGTAGCAGATGTGTCGCTTGCAATAGTAGTGAAAATCATTTCTTGATTGCCAATACGAACAACCTGACCAATTTCATTATCCGTCTCAAAAAACGTATCAGTTCCAGTAAGTGTTCCGCGACCAAGCGAAAGTGGTACTGTGAAGGTATGCGATGCACCAACACCATCAGTTGAAGCAACAATGGTTGGATCATTATGAAGTGCATTTGCTTCTGACGTTGCGACGCTGAAAGTATTAGCAGTAACATTAGTTACATAGTAGGTGCTACCTGAAGTCAGACCAACTACCGAAGTTCCGCCGCCGTTTGCATATGCAACAGGATCGCCTAGTTGGAATGGATGACCTGCTGAAGTATACACACCAGCGGCATGACCTGTAGCAGCATTGAAAGTGATAGCAGGTGCAGTAAGAGTTACTGTACCGTCTGATGATGCATTATCTGATTTACCCCATGCGGACATTAATTGTCTCCCTTTTTAAATTCTAGATCTACGTGATTGAAAAATTCTTTTCGTTTCGATTCATCAAGTTCCGAGGGAGACTTGATGCCATATTCATTAAGTGCAGATTCAAATGCAGTCTTATATGACTCGTTCATTTTCTTTACTGCATCAATATCTTCTTTAGTCAACTTCTTGACTGCAGTTTCGATGCCTTTATGGCGCTTCGATAACTTCTTTTCTAATTGCTTTGAAGGATTGCCAGCACCTGCTTCTTTGTATCCTTGTCTCCAGGCAGTTAGATCGATAGAAGCAGCAGCCTTTTTAACATAGCGACCTGCCATTGCCTTCGAGATCTCATCGACTTGTTCGACATCTTCCTTGGCAAGATTCTGACGTAAACTCTTGTAATGGCGAATAGCAGTTTTACGCTCAGAAGATCCAGATGGTGTCTTTATGAGATCCGCATACGCTTTTTTGATTTCTGGAGTAGTATTACCTTCATCCAGTTCAATATCTTCCTTCGTCATCTTAGATTTATTCATCGATTGAATTTTACTCAACGCTTGAGCAGCAACCTTTTTACGAGTTACTGAAGAATGCACCGAAGATGGGAAATGCGTATTAACTGCAGATTGAATAGCAGTATGGATACTGTCATGCTTACCTGCTCTGACATGTAGATGTGCGGTTTTTGCTACATCTGCCACTGATGCTTCGGTAATCTCGACTTCTTCCTTCGTCAACTTATCAACTGCTCTTTTGATACCTGTTTCGCGGTTCTTACGAAGACGCTCTGCTTTATCATAAGTGTGTTGATTAAATCTTTTACCGAAGTGTCCTGTTTCACTATCGCCTTGATATGCAGCGATCTTTGTGAGAGGAACATTCTTTGGTGACATTACATTCTTTGGTTGCTCAGCGCCAGATGCCTTCTTCA
>Ga0247722_10000860_pt1 | contig 17666 bp, 18 predicted proteins | sample MSEWelMarce3H_FC_FD_189094 | JGI IMG/M metagenome (GOLD analysis project Ga0247722, IMG submission 189094) | Subsurface sediment microbial communities from gas well in West Virginia, United States - MSEEL Well Study Marcellus 3H_FC | ecosystem: Environmental > Terrestrial > Deep subsurface >... | reverse complement strand
AGTTCACGGTTCTCCTTGTTCAACAAAACCACATCATCCCGAATGGTAGACTCGTAATTTTGTAGCCAAATGGCATGATACTTGTGTTTGACATGAGCATGAAATTCGGAATAGGTGTAAAAGGTATCTCCTTTGTGTCGACATTTACAGAAATAAGGTGTTTCTCGGCGCTGTCCGCGTTCAAATGGACACACATCCACGTATACATTCTCTCGCCATTCAGGCGTATACAGACAGGGTTTGGTGGTAAGTGCCATAAGTACATCCCTAAATGGATATAGTTGTATATCAATTTTGTTTTTTAATACGTATACTGTATGTTGGAACGTGTGGATGTTACCTTGTCCAATTGGATTTTAGCATGGTACATTCTGTATGAACTGAAACTTATTTCTTACAATCCCAAGGGAGCTCTTTTATTTGGATTAATTGGAAATTTAATTGCCATAGGTGTTATGGTCTATTACTCGTATGATAACATTCTTGTATTTTGTATCGTAAACTTTTTTATTAAAGTTGTTCCCTTGTGGAGAGTATACAATGTTCCCTATGGAATGAAAGATGTATACGCTACCCTGGTGCTCTTTGCTGTATACTCTGCCTGGATGTATGTCAATGGTCTTTCTTTCGTCAAAGTCGTGCGCGCTCAACTTCAGAATATCCGAGAAAATAAACCCGTTGGACCCTTCAGCTATTTATTGACACGAATGAATATAATTTAAATTGAAAGATAAGCTAGGTGTATACTAGATATGGGAGACATGGAAGTAGATGGAGTGTTGGAATTGATGAACGAGTACATTGATCATCATCAAGAGGACCTTCCTCAAGAAACCTTTTTAACCGACATGCTTCATCATGTCAAGAGCGTACTGGACAACCAAGAGGTTTCGGATGAAGTCTACAAGTATGCTCTCTTGATGTGTACACGAGGACGTACATCGTATTTTCTACCTCCGTTGACCAACGTAAGTGAAACCCTTGCCTATTTACGGTCTATCCCACAGCCCGACCAGCGGTCATTGGATTGGCATGCCTTTCGCCATAAGCTCATTACGGCCAGTGTGGCACATAAAGCGTTGGGAACGGAGGCCGCCATTCGTGAATTGGTCAAGTCCAAACAACAACCGCATGTTCTCCATGAAGATACCAATTTTGAGGGTCCGCGTCATTGGGGAGTCAAGTATGAACCACTTTCTATTCAATACTACGAGTATACATACCAAACCCAGGTAGGAGGATTCGGCTGTATACTTCATCCTCGCCATGCCTTTTTGGCAGCATCCCCCGATGGAATCAATGTCTTGGAATCGTCTCCCTTGTACGGCCGATTGCTAGAAATTAAAAACCCATTTAGCCGGGTCATTACTGGCAATCCTAAAAAAGAATACTGGATTCAGTGTCAACTTCAAATGGAAGTGTGTAATTTGGATGCTTGTGATTTTTTGGAGACACGATTTGTAGAATATGAATCGGAAGAAGCGTTCCGTGAAGATGGAACGTTTCAGCAAACCGCCGATGGAAAATGCAAGGGAATCTTTTTACAAGTCTTTGACGAAAGAGTAGGATATTTGTATCCTCCCTTTCAGTGTACCGAAGAAGAGTATACAGCATGGGTCTCGGATAAAATCAATACATCGTGGATAAATACCATTTACTGGAAATTGGACGATGTCTCTACCACCTTGATTGGTCGCCAAAAAGTGTGGTTTGAACAAGTGGTATCGCAACTGGAAGCTGTCTACCATCAAATTAATACTTGATGATGTAGTTGACTACGGTATACGGTTGGTAATAATCAGTCAGGGTATTTGTATTACCATAAACTGTTACTGAGCCTGCAACCTCTGACTTGTTTATGGTTTCACTAGAAGCATAACGTTGACTCTGTGTTCCGTCTCCACTAGTAGCAGTCAACGAAGAAAGAAGTTGCTGGGAACTGCTAAATATTGCTGTGTGGCCGTGTGCCGGCAAATTATCAGCAACTAATTGAACTTGACCTCCTGTGCTCGCACCTTGGAGAGATAACAAAGTACTAGTAGAATTGGCTCCCAGGGGAAACCTGTTTTTTAAATTTGGAACATAAAAAGCTGTTGTTCCAAGAGCACCGTACGTGGTAAGAATCACACTATACAATCCATAGTATATATTGTCGGCGGATGACGTGGAGTACCATGCACCATCACAAAACAAGTACCCTGGAGGAGGAGTGGATTTTGCTGCATACATGATAATGGTTCCTACCGGATTGAACACTTGATGATACAGTGGATACAAATTGTTAACAAACAACAAGTGACAATCCGACCCTCCATAATAAATGGACACCGTATTGGCAATTGATCCTGTCGTAGATTGAGCATTGATGGTTAGCGGTAAATTAGAAGAAATGATTTCATTTGTTGTAAGAGGAATACGGCACGTAAGTAAGGTTTTTGTGTTGACCGCTACAGACACACTCGTAGAAATTTTGTCTTTCAACTTAAAAAAGAATTGTATACTGTTGGCGGAGGAGGCGGTGGTCAATTGAACCCATACGTTTACAATGACATATTCGCATCGCAACCTATATTGTAAACTTGATGTAGAAGGTAGTGTAAAGGTACCCACCAAGGTATCCGAGTTACTATTAAATGTAGCTGACGTAACAAAAGTAGACGTGGACGTAGTTGTAGTTGGAAGTACAGCCGATAGTGCTGTACTGGCAGATAAATACAGAGTAGAAATATCTACGGTGGTGTCCACATAATTTTTTGTGACTGCGTGCATAGATGCTGTAGGATTGTTCCCGAGTACAACTGCTCCATTCATTGTAGTGGTAGAGGTAGCACTCCCAACAGTAATCGTAGTCAGGTTGGTTCCTAAGGACATTCCCGCTGTATTAAACGTCATCCCTGCCGATGTGAAGGTAGACCCTGAAAGAGTCGTCGTGGTCGTCGCACTACCAATGGTAATGGCAGGGATAGCTCTGCCTAATGAAACACCTGTCGTGTTAAACGATATTCCTGCCGACGTGAAGATATTTCCCAACAGAGTGGTGGTCGTGGACGCACTTCCAACATTAATTGTAGTCAAGTTAGTTCCCAAGGACATTCCAGTTGTATTGAATGTTATTCCTGACGACGTGAAGGTAGACCCTAAAAGAGTTGTCGTGGTGGTGGCATTCCCCATGTTGATAGTAGTCAGGTTGGTTCCTAACGACATTCCAGCCGTATTGAATGTTATCCCTGCCGACGTGAACGTAGACCCTGAAAGAGTTGTTGTGGTTATATCACTACCAATGGTAATGGCAGGGATAGCTCTACCTAATGAAATACCTGTCGTGTTAAACGATATTCCTGCCGATGTGAAGGTAGACCCTAAAAGAGTTGTCGTGGTGGAGGCATTCCCCATGTTGATAGTATTCAGGTTGGTTCCCAAAGACATTCCAGCCGTATTGAATGTTATTCCTGCTGACGTGAAGGTAGACCCTGAAAGAGTTGTAGTCGTGGAGGCATTTCCAATCAACACGGAGGAAGCAAAGGTGCGTCCAATGTAAACCGGATTGCTTGTAAGTGTATCCATGGTATCAGGCATATTTTCAAAAAGAATGTAGTATGAACCGGTGGAAGCATTGCTTGCAGTGATAAAGTTGGCATCGGTCGTCAAGGCTGTCACGGAAATTCGTTTCAAGGGTGGAATGGCAATAGATAGTGTAGGACCGGTAGAGGGACCCCATAAAAGGGCACTGAGACACCGAACTGTAAGAGCCGCAGTAGAACTGTTGCTGATGTAAAAACGAAGCGGGGAAAATTTAGCAGGACCTGTATCAATCGTATTGGGTAAAATGAGGGATGCATCTCCTACGGAATCTACTGGATAATTGAAAAAGGTGTCATACGGTATGGTAGCTAAATTGAGTGTTACAGTTGAACTTGTAATCAACCTTCCATTTTTTCGTGAAAACATGCCAATGGTAGTCGTTCCAGATGAAATATTAAAAAATGGAGTTGTATTGGTGGTAGATTCTCCTATGGTGATTGGAGTTTTATTGAAAAGAGCATTCCCACTTACGGTCAATGATTCTGCTGTAATGCCGTCCTCGTAGATAACTGTGTCGGACACGGTAATACTGTTTCCCATCATGGAAATGGAACCCCGAGTAATTTTATTTATCGTAAGTTCTCCTGAAGAACTGATACTAAAATTAGAGCTTGCAATAAAGGTAGCGGTTATACCGGTTGAACTACTTATACCTGAAAACGTACCAAGTCCTGCCGTCGTGATACTATACGTGTCCGTAGGAGAACGAAGGGATGTCAAGGTACTTCCACCACAAGAAATTCCCGCAAAAGTTGCTCCTGTACTTGTAATACTGTATCCTGTACCTTGAACCGAAGGCGTTGTTATTCCAATGGTGTTGCTAACTATGCCGACAAACGTACCCAGTCCAGAACTATTGATATTGAACGTATTGTTGGTAGATACAATGGAAGTGCTTGTCACGGATGAACTACAGGTCAAGGGGGATAAAATGGAGGTAGACGCTCCTGATTTGGAAATGACTATAGTGGCTCCGCTCCCTCCAATGGTCAAGAGTGTGGTAGTTCCATCAATAAAAGGACTGCTTATGCCTGCATCCGCTGTCAGGAGACCTCCTGAAAAGATTCGGCCAGGATTCCCTGTTCCATCTGACCGTGTATTGATGATAGACCCCAAAGTAGAAATTCCTGCGGTAGAATACAGAAGATTGGTAATGGATGCTCCTGCTGATGTTATATACGTTGTGCGGATGGTTGACCCTAAAAAAGTAGACCCATTGACATCAATATAAGGTCCTCCCGCAAGAGAGTATAATCGTTGTTGAAACCCGTTGTTTTCAAAGTACGCGTAGGAACTTAAACTATAGGTGTAACCATCATACGGACGAATATCTCGGATACGAATTTCAGGAATATACGCGGAAATGGTACCTTTGGCAATATTCCCACGATTCAACACTTGGTCTATCGTTCCTATGTCTGACTCGCCAGGAGGACCTGTCAGACCTATAGGCCCCGTATCACCTCTAGGTCCAGTATCTCCTTTGGGTCCCGCAGGTCCTGTTTTGCCGTCAAACCCTATTTCTCCTTTTTGCCCTTGAGGTCCTTTCGGACCCTTGTCTCCATTCGGACCTGTGAGGCCTAAATCTCCTTCGGGACCTTGGGGTCCTTTCGGACCTATGTCTCCAACCGTTCCTTTATCACCCTTCCCTCCTTTATCGCCTTGAGGTCCTTTCGGACCCGATATCCCGGGAGGACCCGGGGGACCAATTCGGCCACACGCCGACGCAAGCGATTGTGTATACACGGTACTAGACAGTAGTTGCCGTGTATTCATATTTCCGCTATTAGGAGTAAGTGTTCCAGTAGGATATGTAACAGGATTCATAGTATTATATAATAAACTTTATCTAATATTTATTAAGAAAAAGAGGATACTGTTTTATTGAATTCCATCATGTTTTGTTTAAAATTATACAATTCGTTGAATTTTCGCACTTCGGTCAGATCATCGCCTTCAAATTTACCTCGTGTCAAACAGGTGAGCATAGAATAATCTGCCCAACGAAGTAGCTCGCTGGTCAGATTGGAATAATTGGATTTGTATGCATTGATGTTTAAATTTCCATAGAGGGTTTCTGTGGAAGTTTTTACCGTGGTTTCTATGTCAATGGGCGTATTGCCTACAGTAAATCCTTCCGAGGACTTGAACATTAACAAATACAAGACAATGAGCAACAATCCTATCATGATGTACTGAATCATACTTACTTTGTATCAATATTTTGTTTTCGTGTACACTCGCCTCCCCTACACCAATCCTTGGAAGCCTCGCTTTCTACTAAAAACTTGGGGTTCGTGATGGTATCTTGAATGGAGGGAATCAACGGATAATTTGTAAGGGAAGCGTAGCATGTTTCCGACAAGGTATTGACACTCTTTTTGTTGTTGGAAAAGGTGTCGGTTTGTTGAAGAAGAGATTCTGTGTTAGGGTCATATGCGCCTTTTCCTAAATAAGGAACGGTAATGAAGGGGCGATGGGACAAGGCAAATTTACATCGTGGATGGGTTTGTACTGACCCCAACAGTAATTTGGAATTCTCGTCAATGTGGCACCCATTCAATCCGCATTGGTTCCCTTTTCCACCGGCAGCACAATAGTTCAGGGCAACATTGCTAGTAGCAAATTGAATGGTTTGTCTCATGTTGGCGTCCGAGGTATAATAGTTTTGAAGCATGTATTCACTATAATTTCGGTCTTGAATGTTCTTTTGAGTTAACGATTCGTCATCCTCTCCTAGACGAGACGGTTTCAACAAGTTCATACACTTTATTTATATTTTTAATTTCTCGGTTCCATCTTTTCTAGAGGGCATATTTCCATAACAAAATTCGCCAAACCCTTGTTGGTCATTGGGAATTGTGGTGCTTGCGGTCGTATAAAAGTTTCGCATGGAATATTCTAGTTCCATTTCATTGTTTCTTCCTGTATAAATTCGCGGATCATGAAGCATGGACTTTACGCTGTCCATGATATCGACAGCGGTCGTTTCATCGTACGTTGCCGCAGGAGGACGGTTAGGGTCGCCGTTGATTTCGGGCAATAGAACATTCATCAGAGGGTTGGTGGGCGTGGGTGTAGTGAGAGGCGTGTTCATTTGTCCAAACAATTCTTTTCCGGACAATCCTCGTTCGTACAGGACAATTGCAATGACGGTGAAAAGTCCTGTCCATACAATGTTGAGGGTATGGGTAACAGCAAAGCCTAGAACAGTCAGAACAATGACAGCACGGGTAACCGCGTTTAATTTCTCGGCAACCGTCATGGATTCTTGTGGCCAAAATTGGAGTTGGTCTTTTTTAAATAACATGGTATAATCATGAATCCAAAACGCCATATACGTTGTTTTGTTATTTTATTTTTTGCGTTTCTCTAATTTTTCACGAAGGCGTTCCTTTGTTTTGGCTTTCTTAATGTCTTGGTTCATTTTGGCTTGTACTGCGTTCACATTGATTTTTCCTAATTTAGAAAACATGGCTTCAAACTGTCCCATGCCTGGCATGTCTTTCAGCTTGGACAACATTTGGGTTGCTTCTTCCAACAGTTCGCTCTCTTTCAACTCGCCACTTTTAATCTTGTTGGTGATTTTATCACCTACGGCACCGACTAAATTCGTAATGCTGGAAGGAGAGGACATGATGTTTCGTATGGTCTCTTCGTCGGGGTTTTCGCCTACGGTTTCAGCGGCAATCTCTTTGGCTAAGTTGCCTATTTTACCATCAATCATACTCTTGAATCGTTCCGAAATATCTTCTTTGTTTTCTGTGCTAGATAGCTCTTCAATCATCTTCTTTAACTTTTCCTCGTTGAGCAATTCAGAAACATCCTTGTTCATGTGCTCCATGGTAGAAATAAGAATGAGCTTGAGGTATTTCCATAGGACGGCCTTGGTAGTAGATGTAATTCTGTCATTCCATAACAAGGCGATATCCACATCCGGAATCAAGAGGAACGGTTCAGCAAACATTCCTTCATTCTGATTCAAAATGTCTAAACAAGAAGGTGGTAGTGTTGAAATGACGTGTTGGAACACAATGTCATAATGAGGTTGAACCTCGGCAATGGGACGAGTGGCAAGCTCTTGAATATAAGGTTTTTCTAGTAATTCGGGGAATGTGCCGGTCAAATCCCGAATAAAATCATGTAAAATGGTGCAAAATCCCTCTGGTGCCATAATATGTTGAAATATATTCCTTTTAAACTTTAAACATAATGTTTACTCAATCGTGTCAAATTCTGTATGTATTGAAAGGAACGTGTCTTGTTCTCCGAAGACATGTCCCCAATCATGCTACGAATATCATGAATGATTTCATCAATGACCTGAGGCTTTTCCAATCCATGAAGGTCTTCCTTGTAATCTTTGGTCAAAAAATAAGTAATGTCTCCTTCTTCTATTTTTGAATCATACTTGTCGGTAATATGAACCTTCCATCCTTTGATGAGCAAACTAGGGTTCATTTTCTTTACACTTTCTACATACCGCTTGTATTTTTTGAATTTGGGCTCGTCAACATAAACGGTGGAAATGTCATCCAGACACTCGGTAAATTGCGTATTGAATGTAGTTATGACCAACGAGTTATTTGCCATAGTGTATCCTTAGTGTTGTTATTTTAAATGTTTTCCTTTTATAATCTTTTGATTTCATGCGGAACTCCATTGTCGCGTTCGGCTTTAAATTCCTCTAATGATTTCCCCTTCAACCCGACCTTGTCAGGAACATAATCCTCCTCGGGAGTATGTATACTGTTCTCTTCTTGTAAAGAACTAAAGTGTCTCAGTTGGCGCATTCCACCGTTGCCTTTGGCATATAAATCTTCAGGGGACTGATCCAAAAAACTATAATTGTCGGAAAGCTGATTCATGTTTTGAATAGAAAAACATTCAGGTTCGCCCTGACCCCCTGTGGCTACATGGTTCAACACTTGTTCTTTGGGAAGTAAATACGATTGAATGTCATCCCCGAACAACACCTTGTTGGTATCGGTAAAATAGAGGGCGGGTACACGCGTAATGACGGGAGGGAGAATCAAACGTTCCTGATTAAAAATAATATGGACTTGTCCCTGTTTTGTGATTTCTCTCTGGTCAATACAAATGAAATGAATTTCTTGTTTAAGACGCGATTTTGCTATCTTTTGAAGTAGCTTCTTGGAGGGGTCGCAATAATTGCTGTAGTAGCATATTTCAGGCATATACTATCCTAAAATTATATATTTAAACTTAAAATTGATTAAATAAATAGTCCGTTGTACACGTATAGAGAATGAAGCTTGACCTTTTATCCGACGATGACCTTCTGAAGTTTCGCTTGTCGGGTGTAGACAAGAGTTTTGCCAATGCGCTTCGGCGAACTCTCATTGGAAACATTCCCATTTCGGTGTTTAAACCCAAGGACTGTGTCATAGAGGTCAATACGTCCAGATTCACCAATGAAATCATTGCGTCCAGGTTAGGAGGGATTCCTATTCATGACAAGGACATTTCTAATTCTTATACGATTACCGTCTCGGAAAGGAACACGGGGGCATCCATGTTATATGTTACGACGGACAAGTTCAAGGTCAAGAAAAACGGAGAGACGGTATCCTCGCATACCATTTTCAAGCCTGACCCCGTCACCCACCAGTATATTGATTTCCTGCGACTTCGTGAAAATGTAGTAGTGTCCGGGGAAGAGCTGACACTTACCTGTAAATCCTCGGTAGGAACGGCGAGCGAATGCGGAAATTACAATGCCGTATCTACCTGTGCTTACGCCAACACCATGGATGTGGACGCATCCGAGTCGGCTTACATGGGAACGGGGAAAAACAAACAGGACTGGGATTTGCTGGATGCCAAGCGATACTTTATCAAAAATTCATTTGATTTTGTTCTGGAGACGGTCGGCATTTATACCAATCGCGAACTCCTTCTTCTTGCGTCTATCATTCTGCGCGAACAATTGTCCTATTTGGCTTCATCGTCGTATGAAGTGGAACCCAGCATGTCCACGATAGACAATTGTTTTGATGTGAAAATAACCGGAAGTTATAATCACAAGGATCAGTTGATTGAAATGACAGGAGATTACAGCATTGGTAAATTGTTAGAGTATAATTTATATACCAAGTTTGATACGCTCACATACATTACCTTTGAAAAGAAACATCCTCACGATACGTATGGATTTCTTCGTATTGCGTTTCCGGGTGCCACGGTAGAATCGGTTAGAACCAAGCTTACAGAATCATGCCGGGAGGTGTCGGTGTTGTGCGAGGAGTTTTCTGCTCTCGTAGAAGCCTTGTAAGTTGAGATGGGTGAAGACGTTGAATCAATGAGGATACGTGAGAAAAGGACACGCGTATAGGACGAATGGACAAATAGATGCCATGAATATCATACATTATTTTTTTATAAAGATACCCTGGAGGCATGGGATGCTTCCGAATGTAGTAGGATACATAATCCTTGTACATGGCTGTACTCAACTTATGAAGATTGTTTTCAAGAAGTACAGCCTCTGAAGTATACCAAGGAAAGGCGTTTAAAAAATGTGCCATTTCAGGTGTATTCCGAATAGTCAGATACCTATACTGAAAGGGAGAATTTCCTTTCAGTGTTTCTAGTTCATAATAGGTGGAACGCTTGATTTTGGCTCGTTCTCCATTACAGGTTAACATAAGACCTTTCCCCCGGGTGGTTTGGGCAAGTGCTTCCGCCTCCGCATAAGAAGATACCGAAAAGGTTTGGGGGGAATGAGGGCAGGCCTCGTAGCACTCTACGGCTGTCCCCTCTACGATTTTATACCGACCCACCACATACAGTTTCATATCTACCGGGGTAACAATTTTGTTGTCGGGATGTTGCATCACTAGACTATAACAATACCCCGACTGAAAATCAATGGGGTTCAAGGCCATACATTCATAAAACATTTCTGAAAAGGTCTTGTCCGATTCAAACGTACACATGGCATCAATCACCGACCGTGTCGCAATGTTCCACTTGTTATTTCCATACCAGACGTTAATCATCGTCCCTTCTACAAATTCTTCTACCCGGCATTCCTGAATAGTATACTTGGTAGAAAAGGTATCATAAGGAATGGACTTGACAGGAGACACCGCGACCAACTCGTCTTTGTAAAATACCTTGGAACGAAAGGTAGAATACGCCGGGTCATGTTTCTTGGTCGGAGGATACTTGACCAACAGTACATCTCCCTTCCTTTGTTGAATACAATCGGAAGGATAATTATCCATTTGTTTTACTTACATTATAATCTTTATATTATAATAATAATGACTGAAATCAAAAACAACGACGTTGTCCGAATCCAATCTTCGGATGAAGAGTTAAACGGTATTTTTTTAGTAAGTTCCATTACCAACAGTCAAATTGTTCTCAAGGCTCCCCCTAACAAAGAGTATACACTTTCTATTGTAGAAGGCGTGATTGACCAACTCAACACCATTGTTGTCATTTATTCGTCCAAGGTGTCGGGATATGCTGAACGTATGGGGTATGTGCTAGAGAAACGTGTCTGTATTACTTTTACAGATGGAGTAGAAGAATGCGGTATCATTCAAAAAGTAGAGTATGATACCTTAGACATTCAAATGGACAATGGTTCCATGATTTACATTGATTTTGAATATGAAGGCGTTCCAGATGGCATTGTGAGTCTACGTTTAGATGAACTATTACAAATTGATGAAATTGACGAGTATTACATTTTCCCTGAAAACAAGCACAGATACCCTTTGGCAAGTCAATTGATTGATTTGATGGACAGTTTAATCAAATCTGAAAAATCTACTACCAAAAACATCAAGCAAGCCAATTTAATCGTCAAACGGTTTAAGGAATTGAAGACGCTCTACTCCACCGAAGATGGCATGCCACGTATACTGCCAGCCAATTACAAACCGTATGTTCATCCTCATCAAGTCAGCTGGATTGTTCCCAGTATACATGTTCATCTTCCCCTCCACATTTCTAGCACAGGAGAACTTTGGAGAGACATAGAGACACTTCAAAATGGTCGTGGAAGCTACATGTCCATCTACAAACAAATCTTGGAACAGATGACTCCTTTTACGAATGATTTAAATGGTACTCCTGTCGTACACGACGTACAGGCTGTACTTCCTTCCGCCAGATTCATCCACTCCAGCTGTAAAGCAGACTATGACCTATTTCTTAAAAAATGGGCTCCTCAAGTACTCAACTCTCCCTACCAAGCAGGGTTTTCTACTACACCGGAACGTGTGTATGTAGATGGATACTATGCCTTGCCTGAAACGTACAGGATGTATACAAGACTTCAATTGCCTCAGACTAAACTACTTCATAAACTACAACTGGAAGACATGAATCTAAAACCAGTATACTCGGCCTTTTACAAACATGTACAAAACTGTGTTCCTGAAATGTCAGAGATTCTATCCAATTTAGACCCCTTTTTGTCCATTTACGATGCTCTCCAACAAGTAGAGCCTTTTTTGGTCTATGCCAATGATGTTCAAGTTCAGTATACTGAGCTCCTTACACGACAATTAGAGAAACACATTCAATCCTACAAACAACGCAGTATACCGGATGCCTATGTGTATACACCACCTCTTCTCATGGAAGACCCTGTCTACGGTATTACCTCTAAAAGTCCCTCGGAATGGTACTTGTGGATGCGGAGGGAAGATTGCGGACGATTGTATGCTCTTTATCTACAAACATCGTTTGAGATTGAATATTTACAATCCTTGAAAGATAAACTTCATTTGTCCGATGCCAAGGGAATCACACCTCCCGTGGTCAAACGGTATACGTCCTTGGATGCCGTGCGAAAAGACAAGGGAAAGACCATTTTCTGGGACAAGGACTTGGACAATACCAATTATGAAGAATTTAAATCGTACCCGACCGAATTATTACTGATACAATACTTGGTTGACATTAAAGAAATGTCCATACCTTTGGCGAAACAGTATGCTCCTCACTTTATGAATAAAAAGAAAGTGGTCGTGGATGGAGATTATGCTAAAATGAATGATGTATACTTTAAACGAGTTGGTCAAGAATGGGTCGTCGACGAAACGTGCACGGGTCCTTATCCATGTGTTTCCAATGAACCCAATTGTACGACGGATTGTGTGGACATTACCTTCCGATTCAATGAAAATACAAAACATACCATTTTAAGCGAGTATACAGAATTGTCCTACATCAATGAATCTACCCGTACGGCTCAACTGACGAAAATCATGGATGAAACCAAACTTTTATGGGAGAAAACGTCCCAATTGCGTCATCAACAAGAATATCTCTACAATAACAAACAACTTCTTCTTCGGGAATCCGTATCCGTTAACTTGTCGTCGGTTCATCAACCACTTTTATTTTTTATTCTACAAAAGCCTCATTATGAACGATACAAGGAATTGGCGGCGTTCATCTCCATGTATACTCGGCCTCCCGGCAAAGGCGAATTAGAAACCTGGTTGTATTGTTCGGCTAGCAACACTCCGTTGGTTCCTTCGGTGTATACGCAACTCATTGAAGTGTATGCTTCTCCGGAAAAATACGAGGCATTCATTCAGGACAGTTTGATTCGGGGTATCGTGGTACGAGACGATGAAAATTATATTTTGAAAGACAGTGGATACCCGGTAGGTCCCATGGCGTTTTCCCAAGTGTTTGATGACTTGGTACGAAGCAGTGAATTGAATGAGGATGCTTTATTTGATGTACCTCGTCTCATTCATGAAGATACACCTGTCATCATTCAATTGTTGAGTGAAATTGGAACCATTGCTAAAATTGCCATGACCAAATACTTTAACTTTATCGTGAGAGAAATGGACAAACAATCCAAATTGTACATTTTGCTTTCTATTGGGTACATGTTCAAAATTGCTAGCATTGTATACACATTTAACGTGAGTGATGGGATTGATGCCGTCTTGAAGCATCAGGAAAAGCTCTTTCGTATCATGAAAGCAAATGGATTTTCAGACGAGTATACGTTGTCGGACAAGACCATCATGAACAGTATACTTACCGTGTCTAGCAAATTTGCAATTCAACAATTGGTATACGCAAAAGAACGCAAGTTAGGACATCGTACAGCACACACCATTTGGAATACCTTTTTGCCTCCGGTAGAAGTGATGCCGATTAAAACGGAGCGTATACACCCCATGAACATTTTAGTACTTCTTCATCAAGAAGTTCAGGCTCGCCCTTCTTTACGCCCAGGAACTCATAAAGTAAACACCTGTAAATGTTCCTTTCAAAGTGAAGCCATCCAAAAGCTCATTGCTCAGTATCCTCATCCTCACCCCATTCGCTATTCTCAAGAGGTTTCTTTTCAGATGACCGAATTTGTTCCGACGTATCAAGAAGGACTTCGTCCCTTTCAGGCATTCCAATTGAATCAAAAAGAACCTGTTCGGAAAGAGCCGGCAGACTTTGTAGAAAAAATGTCCGAAGTTCGCATGCGACTGAACCGATGTGTTACCATCCCGGACAAATTCTTTGTATCCACCCTTCCACTCGTCTACTTGAAAGAGTTCATTCTGTTAATCTCGGTCAGTTTCCCTGAAATCTTAAAGAACGCCTATCGGTATACGTTGACCGTCTCCCCCATTTTGTTGCCGATTTTATCACGAACTCACAGTGAGCTGTTGACCAAATTGACCGTCAATCATTATTTTAATAACTTGTGCGACAAGTTCCCTGATTCAAGTGGACTCGGGCTTCATGCGGTCACCTCTTCGGTAGAAATCAAACAGATTTTAAAAACACTTGAACTTCCCATGACAGACATGTCCATTTATGAATTGTATTTTTACATTTTCCGTATTTTTGAAATGTATCTTACGAATTCCGACCCTGCCAAATCATGTGTACTCATTCAAGCGTACATTGACATTTTCATGGAAGAAAAAGAAGCCATCTTTTTAACGTATGAGGAGATTCGCCGTAAAGTGGTCAAAATAAAAACAAAAGAGTCCAATGACCGCCGATTGAAGCTCTTAGGACTTTCTCCGGCGGACAAGGCCATTCAACAATTTAGAGAAGAAAACAATTTAGACCCCGAGGCAAGAATTGGACGTTTGAGAACGTATAATGCTGACGCCTTTGAGTCCTTGTATTCCGTATTTCATTCCAAGGAAACCGAAGACAATGGTTCGGATGGGAACATTTTTGATGCAGATTAACAAAGTAAAATATAGCTTCATACTATGAATTATTTAACGTTTTCTATTGCTGTATTCATTGTTTTATTCGCCATCATTCAGTATTCCAAGCCCTTTTTTCTGTATAATACGGACGGGTCATTGAGACCCTTTGGCATTGGCTACCGAAAAAAGACGGTGGTTCCTTTGTGGTTGGTCGTCATTCTACTCTCCATTTTCACTTATTCCATTGCCATTTATTTCATCCAGTAGATTGTCTATTGGCCATCAAATAGTCATCTACCGTCTTAGTACACTCGCTGTTCATCAACATGACATAGGAAGTGCTTGTGGTAATGCTGGCAATGAGCATGTACCATATCCATAACGAGACAATTTCTTTCAGTAAAAGAATCTTCTTGAAATCCGCCACCGCTTCTAGGTTGGCCATTTGGAATATATCCTTGTATTTTTCAGCTTCCTTTTCAAATCCATCATACGTAAATTGGTTGATTAACAGCGAGGGGGATTGATAAATAAGGGCAAGTTTATCTTGGTTAATCAAGAGTTTTTCTATGGTTTGAACGCCCCCGGTAAGGTAGACGACCAAATACCCAAATGTATTAGAAAAAGGAGTTTTCCATTCAGGAAAAAAATTCAATAACAGTACAAAGGGCAAAAAGATACCTAACCAAGGGATGACGGTGGGAAAGGCGACGGACGCATACACACCACATCGTTCTTTCATAATTTCCATATTGATAAAGTACAAAAACAGAATGACAATGGCAAGAAACACCAGGTCATAATACTTGGACAATTGCGTTTTGTATTTGAAGAAGTATACATACACGGACATGATCCAAAAAAATGTGCCAAGGGATGATGTAATCATATGTTTAAAGTATATATATTTTTTATCTAGAATAAACAAATGGATCATTTAATGGAGCCTGGGGTTCGTTCTCATATATTACATACGTTGGAAGAGTGTAAACACGTCAAATTCATGTATTATACCACCATGGTAAATACGGCTCTCTTTGTTGCCTTTATTCTTCTAGTGACCATCATTTTACACTTCAAAAAGAAGACAAAATTAACCGACGTTCAAAAGAAAAAGAAAAACGAAGACGATCGACTTCATATTGTCAATCGCCTACGAAGTTTACAACTGGAAAAAATGACGAATTATAAATTGATTTAACAACATGGACAAAGAGAGTGTATCATGGAGTCGCTCACGTATTCCGATACTTGCCCGTTTGTACCTCCTATCACGGCAGGTCGTGTCATTAAAATCTATGATGGAGACACCTTTACCATTGGCACGTTTCTAGAAGGAAAAGCCTACCGGTTCTCCGTGCGCATGCGAGGGATTGATTGTAATGAATTGAAAGGACCTCATGCGGACAAGGCGAAAATGGCGCGGGACGAATTGAGCAAGTTGATGTTTCACAAGGTCGTGGTACTTCAACAGGTTGGGTATGACAAGTATGGACGTATACTGGCCGACGTGTATTTAGGCGACCTTCATGTCAACGAATGGATGTTGACGAACAAGTACGCGGTTCCGTACTTTGGTGGCAAACGCACCGTAGACACTAAAGATGAATGTGACGAATGATAAAGTCAAAGAACAATTGGGTTAGAAATATTTTGAATACATTGTCGCCTTTCGGAAGAGATTCAATGTCTCTACGGAACGTGTACTGATGACGAGCCTCTTCATCTTGTACGGTGAGCCATGAATGTGTATCGTCCATTTCGTAGGACACGGTTCTACGAGATGTTTTTTCAAGAGACGGCCAAATGATACGCGGGAAAATGTCCGAATGTATTTCATAGTTGATTTTATCTGACCATACGATTTTGACCGTACCCTCTTTGACATACATGGAGGCATACTTGTTTTTTTTGAGGGTAATGAAGGAAAATTGTTGCTGGGATGTATACGTAATGGTATTGTAATTGATGTAGAGTTTAGAACCAATACATTCTGGATGAGTGGCGGCAATCAACGACCATAGACCGCAACACTGAACCGGAAACATGTTTGTTCATGAAAACGGTTATATCTTGATTCAATTTAGTCTATACCAAAATGACACGGGGTTCTGTTTCAGTACAAGGTTCGTCCATTAGCATGAGAGCCATAGCAGCATAGTTATGTAAATCCAACAAGGTATCCCGTAGACCTTCGTCTACCAACGTAATACTCGTTTTTGTAATGGAGAGTGCACGATGTAATTTATCCTCCATTCGTATCAACACGCCCATGACGCCGTATACAGCAAAGGCATCCCCGTAGTCTTGATTCTTTTTAGCAAAAAGGTCAAGTGCCTCGTTCTGAATGGTCTTCATTTGTTCTACTCTATCCATTTCTTTCCATCCTGTTTTGTTTTTATACCAATACAGGAACCATGTTGATAAACGGAGTATACGGGACATGTACACGTCCGATGACATGGTACTCCAATTTATGTATACGGTTCAATACATCATTCAAGTCCGTTTGAATGGGTCGGAGGTCGGAATCGGGTCGCCGAAGTGCCGTCAACAAGGTATTCTTTTGGTCATACAGGTCTTGGAGCTCCTGTGTATGAACCATGCGATTCTTGTGATATTTTACCATGATAGCATCGTTCTTTTTCTTGTGGGTCAGATACATCTCGCGAACCGATTGAATGTTGGTATCTTGACTGTATTTGAATAACAAATCATATTTTCTACGGACAATCTCTTCATAAGCTTGGTCATATCTTTCCTGAGAATCTTGAATCAAATCCTTGTACGTATAAAAAGAAGGTATACGTACTTCCATGTTCCCACGGCAAAGTGTATTTTTTACACAGACTGCCATAAGTGTACGGTCTTGAACCGAAAAATTCAAGGGGCCCTTGTTACAAATGGGAC
>Ga0247722_10000858_pt1 | contig 17688 bp, 13 predicted proteins | sample MSEWelMarce3H_FC_FD_189094 | JGI IMG/M metagenome (GOLD analysis project Ga0247722, IMG submission 189094) | Subsurface sediment microbial communities from gas well in West Virginia, United States - MSEEL Well Study Marcellus 3H_FC | ecosystem: Environmental > Terrestrial > Deep subsurface >... | reverse complement strand
CGCAATGATGATGTCGCGGTTCTCCACCAGCGTGTTTTCCGGCATGACCCCCTTGGCATTCACTTTTTCGTAGTTTCCGAACTTCATGCCCTTCGTTTTGGCGGGGTCGGGTTTGCAGCGCACCTCTTCATCCCCGTTGATTTTCTTGTCCTCGTCCTTCTCGGTGTGGTAAATCACCGTCTGAAACAAGCCGCGGTCAATGGAGCCCTGATTCATCAACACGCTGTCCTCCTGGTTGTAGCCCGTGTGCGTCATGATCGCAACGATGACGGGCCCCCCCGACGGAATCTTGTCCAGCTTAATCATGCCCATCACGCGCGTGTCCACTAAAGGACGCGCCGGGTACGTCATCACATACGCCGTCTTGTCCATGCGCTTGTCAAAATTCGTCACGTACATGCCCATCGCTTGCTTGGCCATCGCGGATTGGTACGTGTTCCTCGGCGACTGATTGTGCTCCGGAAACGGAATGCAGGACGCGATCACGCCAAATATGGTGCTGGGATGAATCTCGCAGTGCGTGTACTTGTATTTGAACGCATCGTCCCGCGGCAAATGCAAGTCCGACGGTTTCATGGCAATCATGCTGAAGTTCTGCTCCTCCGGGTCAATGTATTCAATGACCGCATTCGGGATCCGAAAATCGGTCAGCAAATCGTCCCAACCCAGCTCCTTGTTTCGCAGCCGCTGAATGATGTCTTTTGTGATGTAGAGACCGCCCGTTTTCGCATTCACGCGCAGCACAGGACGCGTGATCCGCCCCGCATCCGTGCAAATTCGGATTTCCTGCGTCCGGTAATTGAACACAACCGATGTGTAAATGTTGATGATTCCGCTCGTTTTTTTGTCCTTGAAGTCATTGTAGAGTTTGGGTGCATCAATCGCGATTCCGATCCAGGCCCCGTTCACAAACACCTTCACACTATTGTGCATTTGCGCATGCGTGGCATCATCCAAAGCAATGATGTACGACTGCATTTGTTCGCGAATGTTGTCCGAGTTGCTGATGGTGGTGAGGTGCGTCATGTAGCTGATGTTTTTCACCACCCCCACGCTGCCGCCTTCCGGGGTCTCTGCCGGGCACAAGAACCCCCATGTGGTGTTGTGCAGCTTGCGCGGCGGAATGAGCTTGCCGCTCTTGTCAATCGGCGTATTGATGCGCCGCAAATGGCTCAAACTGGAGATGTAAGTCAACCGATTCAACACTTGCGCAACGCCGACTTTCGTGGAGCTCACGTTCTTTATGCCGAAGTCGCCAGTGGACAGCGCTTTCTTGAGACCGTTTTCAATAGTGGATGACTTGATGATTTTGTACACATTGGTGCTGTTCAGAATGCTCAAATAATCGTCCGTGGACCGCCACGACCCCGTGTTGATCTCGCGAATCACTTGCTTTGTCATGTCCTTCACGACCTTGTTGAAATAATTGCGAAACAAATTGTTCAGGAGCGCACCGGTCGTGTCCACGCGCTTGTTCACATACGAATCGCGATCGTCTTGATGACCGTTGATGCTTGCGCCAATCAACCGGTTTGTCATGTATCCCAGGAAATGCAAACGTTGCGTTTTGGTGCTGCAGTGCGGAAACAAATCATTCTTCAAAATCTCGGTCGCGAAATCGCGTTTTTTTCGCGCGCCGGCTTCCTTGTCCACGTTGATCGGCGTATACATCACATGACTCGTGACAATTTTAAGCGCATCCTCTTGTGTGAGCACCGTATTCGCTTCAATGATGGATCCCTGAAGCGCTTCCAACGCCGCCGGGTCGCCGTTCAAATTCAATAGAATGATCTCGCAAATGTCTTTATCGGTGATAACGCCCAGCGCTCTGAACACGACGAACAGCGGAATCGGCTGCTTGATGCGCGGAATTTGCACGTAAATGGGGAACCCGAACCCGTTGTTTTTGTTCGCAATCATCATGTTGATCTGCTTCGGCGAAATGCACTTGAAATCGGGCACCGACTTGATTTCCGCGACCCAGTTCCACTTGGTGTTCCCCTTGGACACGTTGAAACAATACACGCGATTCTCGGCCGCGCGCTCCTGTCCTAGCACCGTTTTTTCGCTGCCGTGCATGATGAAGTAACCGCCGGCATCGTGTTTGCACTCGCCGGTCTCTTGGTGGCTCACATGCTGGCACTGTTTCAATACGCAAATGCCCGACTTCAGCATAATGGGCAGCTTCCCGATCGGAATTTTGGGCAGAATTTTGTGATGGTGCTGCACGTTTTCCAAATCGTTTCCAGAGCGAACGATGATCTGTATTTTCACGTCTATCATCATGGACGACGCGTACGTGAAATTCCGCAGCCGGGCTTCCTGCGGAAACATGAGTTTGGTGGCGCCATTGTTTTCGTGAATTTGGGGGCGATGCAAATTGAAGTGCTTGAATTCCACTATCATTTCCAGGCGGTGTTTTTTGGCAACGCGGTCATAGTCTTGTTCCGATGCAATGTGCACTGGGTTGAACATTTCAATGGTGCGTTCAAGCTGATTGTAGACGAGATCATTGTACGATTCCAACTGGTGCCGCACCAGCTTCTCCAAATGTGAAGTTTCAAAATACGAGCCAATCATGTCCCACGGCTCCTCCACATATTGACCGATGGCGGCATCCAGTTCTTTGCGTATGTGTTCCGATGTTGATTCCGATGTTGATTCCGACATTTACGATAACGTTGATTGTATGTGAGGGTCGTTTGACTGGCTAATTTGCAAATCAATTTTTGTGTTTAAATTGATTTTGCATGTAATGAAATCTCACATTCGTGTTATTTTCAAAAATATATTAAACATTTTATGTAATTAATTCATAAATCACATTCCATTGAAATGAATGACACATTGTCATTGCAAGCGAGCAAACTTTACAAATTTCCTTTTTGTGACATTCGCATTGGAAATAAGAAAACAAAGACGTGCATGATAACTGCGCCGTTGTATGCAGACCAGTTTCACATATTTCACGCATTGAAAAAACAGGGGTATTTGATGATTGGAATATCCTCTTTTGGACATTATCCATTCATAGAAGAGTCCGATGTCATCAACAACGATCGTTCGGCCATGCTTCAAAAAGAAGAGCATCAACAAATTATGAAACAAATTGATTGTTGGCTGACATGTTCAAAAAAACCGGTGTTGCACGATGTGCCGCAACTATTGTTTAGTGAATCGGATTGTCATTTTAATCCGGACACATTAAAGCCAAAGGGGTTGACAAAAAAACATGATGTTTTGTATATTTCTGGAAGTGACGGCCAGTTTCATCAATATCATAAAAACTGGAAATTGGCGCAAGAGTGCTTCAAAAAAATGTCTTACGCGGGCTTGTCTGCCTTAGTGGTTGGACGAAATGCACCGGAAGGATTTGATTTACCCGGCATTTCATACACGCCTTATTTGAAGTGGCACGAGCTTTTAGACACCATGGAAGAATCACGGGTCATGTTTGTTCCCAATGGGTCGGATGCATCACCCCGCATCATGACTGAATCATTGTGCAAAGGAACTCCGATTCTTGTGAATAAGCACATTTTCGGAGGATGGAAATACGTGAACAATTTAACCGGCGCATTTTTTGAATCGCAAGATGACGTGATGGCTCAACTCACGCACGTGTTGAAATCAACATACGATACCCGATCGTGGTTTTTGGATTCATATTATCCCAACGGTGAATCCATAAAGTTAAAAGAGTTGAAAAACTTGATTGCATCATTGTGCAACGGCACAATCCCATTGGATGAAGAATCAACCGATGTGATTGATCACAGTTACACTCGTGACATTCCATTCATGGACATGGCCATGGATGACATTAAGTACATTTACGTCTCAATTGACACGGAGAATGACCACACTTTGTGGAGAAATGATTTGACCACATATGTTGACAAAATAACTGCAAATTTCGCCACACATTTGAAACCGCATCATTGGGTGGTGTGGCCTTTTCATAATACCACTGGATGGGGCATTAAACATGATTTTGATTTGAATTTGCATTTGGATCCGCAGTCAAAGTGAATGAATGAAAATAAACGATATAAATAAAAACTGCGAATTAGAGTATCTTGTGTGGCGCGCAACAAATGACCCCCCAACAAAATGTGGTGGATTTTGTCAAATCAAACGATGCCATATTTGCCGCGCTGTTTGACAACCCGCACATTGTCGGCCCCCGGGTCAAAGCACCCCCTGCAACGCAGTTATTAACCGAACGCGTCAACATTTGCTGCGACATCACCTGCATCGCCGACTTGTTGCGCCTCGTGGATGAGAACCCCGTGGTTGAAAACGTGGAATACAACATCAACATGAAGACCTTGCACCGCATTTCGGAGCCGCTGCGCAAGCTGGACGCCATGGTGGGCATGGACTCCCTCAAAGAGAACGTCGTTGATCAAATCATTTACTTTATGCAGGACCTGCATTTGCAAAAAGGCATCGGTGCCTTTAACGACTACATGCACACCGTTATTTACGGGCCGCCCGGTACCGGGAAAACCGAGGTGGCCCAGCTGATCGGCGCCATTTTTTCCCGCATGGGCGTGCTGCGCAAAACCCGGTTCAGAAAGGTCACGCGCTCCGACCTGATTGCCGGGTATTTAGGACAAACCGCCATTAAAACGGCGGACGTCATCAAGGAGTGCTTGGGCGGCGTGCTGTTCATTGACGAAGCGTATGCACTCGGAAATACGGACAAGCGCGACTCCTTTTCCAAGGAGTGCATTGACACGCTGTGCGAAGCGCTGAGCAATCACAAATCCAACCTCATGGTCATTATCGCGGGGTACGAAAATGACTTGAACGAGTGCTTTTTCAGTGCCAACCCGGGTCTGAATTCGCGGTTCACGTGGCGGTATAAAATTGACGACTACACGCCTGCACAGCTTGCGAAAATATACGAAAAAAAGGTGTTGGATTGCGGATGGCAGCTGCACGATCCGGTTCGTCTGAATTGGTTTGAGGACAACATGGAGTATTTCAAGTGCTACGGGCGCGACATGGAAACGCTGCTGTCCCGTGCCAAAATTGCGCACGGCCGCCGCATTTTCGGTTCATCCGATGACAAAAAACGCCGGTTGACGCACGCCGATTTGGAGCGGGGCATGACTATGTTTCTTGCAAACGATGAAGTGAAACGGCGCAAAGAATCTCGTCCCAGTGGTCTGTCATCCATGTACTTGTGATTTGCAAAAAAATCAATGTGCAATATGTGTCAAAATATTTTATATTATGACATATATTTGTTATTTGTTAAGACGTCTCGTTGCATGAGTTCAAAAAAACAAATCATAATTGATCCCACCACTTTAAGCGGGGGTCAATCCTCCAATGCACACAAGACCACGATGAAACAACGAAAAACAAAACCGGTTGCAATGCTTCGCCCCAACACGGTGAAAAAAAATTTACTTGAAAAAATAAAGGACTTCAAACGTCGCAATGAAGAAACGCCTTTACAAGAGCAAGTGGTGCAATCATCCCATTCGCAAATGTCAAACAATGAGTTGGCCAATCAATTCAAAATATCGTCAAACTATTTAGAACAGCTCATCAATAAAAAAAAAGATGCACGAAAACCCAATAAACCCAATAAACCAAAAACACCAAAACAACAACCCATCATGCAACCAATGCAACCAATGCAACCAATGCAACCAATGCAACCAATGCAACCCATCATGCAACCAATCATGCAACCAATGCAGCCCATGCAATCCGTAGAAGTGTCATTGGAGCTGCCTCCAGAGTTGCAAACGAACCCATTCAATCCAATTTTTCCGAAGCCTATGTTTGTTGCACCCATTGCGCATGAAGAACCGATGATCATTGCGCATGAAGAACCTGTGTCCATTGCGCATGAAGAACTCATTGCACCAGCACCATCCGCCAGTCCCAATCCCAATCCAATTGTCTTAAAAGAAGTTCCGTATGGATGTTTGCGCAACGGAAACAAACCGACGTACCGCACATATCACCGAAAATTGCAAACCGAACAGAGTCCGTCTCATAATAATACCATGAAAAAACATCATTCGGTTGCAATCCCAAACCCAATATCATTCAACCTAAATTCGGATCCCGAAGAAGACGCAATGATACAAGAACGACAACGCAAATTGAGAGAATTACAAGAAAAAGCGGTTGCAACAAATGCAATAAATCCACCGGCTGATGATAAAATCTCTCGGGTAATGAAGATAAAAAACAAAATAAAGCAAACAACTACTAAGAAGTACAAATTGGGACGAACCCCGGGCAGCAATGTGGTTGGCGTGTTGATAAAAAACAATGAAACCCGTAGTCGGGTCACCAATGATCTCGGCGATTTGAAACGCGAATCCATCATTGAAATCCGAAAGTATTTGCACAATCACGGGCTGCTCAAGGTGGGTTCCGACGCGCCACCCGACGTGCTTCGTAACATGTATGAGACCGCCAAACTCACCGGTGAAGTCAACAACGTGAACAAGCAAGTGCTACTACACAATTTCATGAAGTCTGACAACGAAAATGGTCATGATGTTTAAAATGGTCTAAAAATCAAATAAAAATGCATTTAAATAGAAACAGTCATCATGTGTTAACACGATGTCTCTTGTGAAAGAGTATTTCCGTCTGTCCAAAGAAGCGGCAGCAAAATACGGCCCCAAAACGGTCCTGCTCATGCAGGTTGGCGCCTTTTACGAATGCTACGGCCAGGAAGGCTATCGCGACATGATAGACGAATTCTGCCGCACGTGCGAACTGGCCTGCGCCAACAAGGCACCCGGCGTTGTCATGGCCGGATTCAGGGATTACAGCCTGGAAAAGTATTTGAACCGTCTTCAAGAGGCGGGATACACCGCGGTGGTGCACGATCAGGGCGCGCAGATCAAGGAGGAGCGCGCCTTGAGCGGCATCTATTCGCCCGGCACGTTTTTCACCGGCGAATCGGCCGCCCTGTCCAATTGCGTGGCCTGCATTTGGCTGGAGCGCATGCGCTCCAAAACGGTGATTGGCATGGCCAACATTGACGTATTCACCGGACGCTCCAGCGTGTTTGAAGTGGAAACGGAGCTCATGCACGCGCCCACCACGTACGACGAATTGGAACGCTTCATTTCGGCGCACACGCCCAGTGAAGTCATCCTAATTACCGACAATTTCTCTCAAAAACAGAATGAAGATTTGATAAATTACACGGGAATTGCCACGTGTGCACGACTGATCCATCGCCTGGATTCAACTCACGACGCCGTGCAAAAATCCAAGAAGCAGGTGTATCAACGCGAGATTATGACCCGTTTTTTTGGCTCCGGCTTAACGCATTCGCTTGCACAGTCGCATTCGCTTGTCCAGTTTACATCGTACGAATTCGCCACACAAGCGCTAACGTACTTGCTGAATTTCGTGCACGAACACAACCCGCACTTGGTGCACCGCATTGCAGAGCCCGCGTTTGAAAACTGCTCGGACCGCATGGTGCTCGCCAACCACTCGCTCAAGCAGCTCAACATTATTGACGACGACAACGGCGCCAAGGGCAAGTGCTCCTCCGTGTACAAGCTCCTGAACAACTGCATGACGCCCATGGGCGCGCGCCACTTTCGCACCCGGCTGCTGAACCCGTCCTGCTCTGCGCCCAAAATACAGCGGGAATACGACATCACCGAGCACTTGCTTTCAACAACGGACGCCTGGCGCCCCCAGCTGGCGCAGCTGAAAGACCTGGAAAAATTCAACCGCTTGATCATGATGCGCAAGTGTCCGCCCCAAATGCTGCACGCACTGCACGGCAGCTTGATTGTAATCAGCGATCTGCATTCATTGGTCGCCAATGATTCGCTCATTGCATCCTACATTCATGCGACCAATCCATTGGCTGCATCAACAACCACAACAACCACAACAACCACATCAACAGACAATTTGGAGTCCGTGTCCGACATGTGCGCCCGCCTGCGCGAACACATGGCCGCCGCGTTCCACATGGACAAGTGCTCCAACGTGGGTGCCGATTTAGGCGAGTGCGACTTTGTGCGCCCCGGAATTCATGCCGGCCTGGACGCACTCCGTGCGCAAACCGAATCCGCGACAAAAACCCTCAACAACTTCAAGAATTATTTGGATTCTCTCATCATGTGTGGAGAGAAAAGCAGATCAACTGCACCCGCCGATGTCGTCAAGATGCACGTGACCGAAAAGGGCGGCATTTCTCTGCAAGCCACCAAGCGCCGCACCAAGCTGTTGGCGGATCAAATCAAGCAGCAGGGGCTGGACCAATTGTGCATTGAGGACCGCTTGTTCTCTTTATCAACACTCACGTACCCTGCTGCCACCGGCGCCAACAACGAAATCACGAGCCCGCAGATCAGCGATCTGTGCCGCAGCATCATTGGGTCCAATCAAAAAATCAAAGAAATTGTGGGGCAGATTTACGCCGACTTCGTAGACAAGTTGCGGGACTGGGAGCCCGTGTTCCAGCAGCTCATCCATTTTGCCACCACCCTGGACTTGTTGCAGAACCAGTGCCACATTGCCGTCAAGTACAAATTCTGCAAGCCGGTGATTGTGGCCGATTCAGCCAAGTCGTTTTTTGACGCGCGCTTGCTGCGCCACTGCCTGATTGAGAGGCTGAACGAGGACGAGACCTACGTGGCGAATGACGTGGCGCTGGGCTCAGCGAATGCATCCGATGGCCCCCAGAAGGACGGCATGCTGATTTACGGCACCAATGCCGTCGGCAAAACGAGCCTCATTCGCGCCATTGGCATTGCCATCATCATGGCACAAGCGGGGCTCTACGTGCCGTGTTCTTCGCTGAAGTACCATCCTTATACCACCATCTTCACGCGCATCCTGGGCAATGACAACCTGTTCAAGGGGCTGTCCACGTTCCAGGTGGAAATGAGCGAGCTGCGGGTCATCCTGCGCACGGCCACCGACCGCAGTCTCATTCTGGGCGACGAGTTGTGCAGCGGCACCGAAATGGACTCCGCCATTGCCATCTTTGTCGCGGGACTGACGCATTTGCACAAGGTGGGCTGCACCTTCTTGTTTGCAACGCACATGCACGAAATCAACGGCTACGACGAAGTGCGCCTATTAACTAAGATGTGCATGAAGCACTTGACGGTTGTGTATGACAAGAGTAATGACCGATTGGTTTACGGGCGCAAGCTGGCGGATGGGCCCGGCGCCAGCATGTACGGACTGGAGGTCTGCAAATCGCTGCATTTGCCCGACGCGTTTCTGGAATTCGCGAATGCGGTGCGCCTGCGCTATAGGGCCCCACCCTCCGACATCGGCATCCTGTCGTTTGAGCCGTCGCGTTTCAACGCGCACAAGCTGAAGGGCGTGTGCGAGCGGTGCGCCGTGGATCTAGCGCAGGAAATACACCACTTGCTGCCGCAAAAAGACGCGGACAGCCAGAATTACATTGGACACGTGCCGAAAAACCACGTGGCAAACTTGATGGCGCTCTGCACGAGGTGCCACGACGAGGTGCACGCTGCGCCATAATACATGTTTGGATTCATTCATTGTGCTAAATTCTAATTTATTATAGATGTAAAATGTAATGGCAGATGCAAATGTTCTCAGATGATCCACAAGAAAATGTATTTTTTTACTGGGATGGTAATATTTCAGACACACGTTTACGAATATTAAGAGACTGCGTGTATTCAACAAGAGTATTTAATCCCACCAAACAAATATTCATTATTTCAAATACTATAACCAATGACATGATTGATGATGCATACAACATTTCATGTGTCAAATGGGATATTTCATTTTTTGACGGATTAAATATAAATAAAGAAAAAATTAACCAGTATATGTGTTCTCACCCCCGAACTTTCTCAGACCTATTTAGAATAGTATTATTGTATAAGTTTGGAGGAAGTTACATTGACACGGATGATTTAGCAATTAGAAAATTACCCATGGCAAAAAATTTAATTTGTAGAAGTTATGATCCACATACTTGTTTTTATAATAATATTGCAGATAGCGATTGCATACAAGGAAAATATCGTGAAATTCGTGGGTATGATGATATAAATATTTTTCCGAGAAATGATTGTTGGTTAAATTGGGACAAAGAACACTATTTTTTATTAGGATTGTTGCATGATGATAAGTTTGTAAATTGCGATGACGTCATTGATATACTTGGAAAATGGAGTTGGCAATCATTAACATTGGAACATTGTAAAAAAAATATAAACACGATTGGAATAGATTGGATTTTGGGATTAACATTATTGTATCTTTATGAAGATTTTATTAGTCATTCATCTTCATGGGATATGGGTAAACATGGTGGAGAAATGGTTGATATATGGAATAATATTGCACATAATAAAACCGAAGAGTGGGGGAATTGGAAAGTAACTAAGGAAGAAGCAATGAAATTTTACAATATTATTTCTGAAAAATATCCATATTTATCTCATTTATGGCTACATTCAAAAGATGAAAAACAAGAGTGGATTACAGATGAAGATATTAAAGAAAACACATTATACAGTGTATCCACGTGGATATTAAAGGATGTCAGAGAAAAAATAAAACTATATAAATCATCGCATACAAAATCATCGCATACAAAATCATCGCATACAAAATCATCGCATACAAAATCATCGCATACAAAATCATCGCATACAAAATCATCGCATACAAAATCATCACACATTCGTTGTGAAATGTTTGATGCAGTTGTCTTCATCAATTTAAAACACAGACCGGATAGAAAGGAATTTATAATGAATGAAATTCAAAAAATAAAAAACATTGATGAAAGTCAAATTTATAGAATTGATGCTGTTTTGGAACCGATGTGTGGTCACATAGGTTGTGGCAAAAGTCATATCAAGGCATTGGAGCTCGCAATTGCAAATGATTGGAGTTCGGTGCTTATATTGGAAGATGATTTTTGTTTTAATGAACATTATGAGGGCGACCACAGTTTCAACAAAATTCAAAACATTGAATGGGATGTGATGTTGTTGGCCCAAGGATATCATTACAATCAGGACTCGGAGTATGATTTTTTGAAAATTGCACGCAGAGCAACAACTGCATCTGGATACATTGTTAAACGTCATTATTATCCGATTTTATTAGACAATTTTAAAAATTCGGTGATCATCATGGAACAAGAATTTCAAACCCATTCTACAAATTGCATGGCTCAAGGTGCACCCATTTCCAAATTGAACATTTGTTCGGCAATTGACCAACATTGGTTTTCGTTACAAGAAAAGGACACCTTTTACATGTTTCATCCACCGATCGGTCATCAACGAAATTCATGGAGCGATAATAATTGTTCATGTGAATATCAAGAAAATCAAATTAAAATATTAAAAAAAAATTGAATTCAAATTAGCATTTGAAATAGTTGTCATCGTACGTCATCATCTGTATAGAATAATACACATAATGAATTTGTTCATTCTCTCCTTGATCCCGACCGAAGCCGCAGAAGCATACATGGACAAGCACGTAAGCAAAATCTTGTTGGAGGCGGTGCAAATGCTGTGCACGGCGATGCACGTTTTGGTCCCCGAAACGCCAATCAAGGACGATCTATATAAGCAGGCGCATTTAAACCACCCCGTCAGTATTTGGGTGCGTGAATCGCGCGACAACTTCATCTGGACGCTGGACCTCGTGGAGGCGCTGCACGAGGAGTGGCGGTTCCGATACGCCCACCCAGAAACCAAATTTCATCGGTCGTATGTGGTGGCACAGTTGCTACGGCGCCATGTGCCGCGCGACGAGTTCTTTATTTGCCCCCGCGCGGGCCTGACCTCGTTTGCACTGGCCATGCCGGAGGAGTACAAAGCCCGCAACGGCAATGCAGTGGAGTCGTATCGGGCATACTACATGTCGCCCGAAAAACGGCGCATTGCTACCTGGAAGAAGAATCGGCCCGCGCCGGAATGGTATTCGTGACAAAATTAAAAATAAAATAGTGGCAATATTGTATGTGTGTTTTGCAATTCGTTAATTCACATGGATAAAAGTCATTCGCAACTTGGCCAAGATTTGGAAGTATTAAAATTTTACAACAATAAACACAATGGATTCTTTGTCGAAATCGGCGCCAGCGACGGAATAGAACTATCAAATACTTATTTGTTAGAAACAAACTATCAATGGAAAGGAATTTGTGTTGAGCCTGTGCCTTTGAAATTTGAATTATTGTGTAAAAATCGTCCAAATTCACAATGTTGGTCCAATGCTGTGTACAATGAAAGTGACAAACAAGTTAAATTTGATATTTGTAACAATTATGATTTATTATCAGGCATTTCCAATAACATAGACCATCACAAAACAACTATCGACCAAAACAAAACGCAGATCATAACCACCACAATCACTTTAAATGATTTGTTAAACAAATCAAACAGTCCATCATTCATTGAATATTTGTCATTGGACACGGAAGGGAGCGAATTGGAAATATTGAAATCAGTTGATTTTCAAAAGTACACATTTGGTCTGATTGATGTGGAACACAATTACGTTGAACCCAGAAGATCACGCATTAAAGAATTATTGACATCTAATGGGTATCAGTATGTGAGAGAAAATCAATATGATGATTGCTATCGTCATAATTCGGTGCACATGCACATGCACAAGCACATATCAAAGTAATCAAAAATAAATAAAATATGCACAGTATATATTATTTTTTTGCAGTAATGAATACCAGTGAGCCAACCAATGGCAGCAGTGGAATCAATTTAGTTGAACTAATGGAACGCTTCGGCCAGTACTTTATAGAAAACATTACCGCCATAACCCTGGTGGTGATAATCATCATCGGCGCACTGGTGTATCAACAAATCATGTACGTCCAACATGGAAGTGACATCAGCGGGTCGGGTCGCGGCAGCAAAAAGTCGCAAACCGTGATTGTGGAACCGTTTGACGGTGCGAATGCGAATGCGAATGCGAATGCGAATGCAAATGCAAACGATTCCGATTCTTTGCTGAAAGCCGGGTTTTGCAAAACGCATTTAGGCAAACCCGCCGAATTGGAAACGGCGTGCGGAAATCTCAGCAAGCACTCTTGCACCGCCACTTCATGCTGTGTTTGGTCCAGCATGGACTCCAAAGAGTCGTGCGTGTCCGGAAATCAGCATGGCCCCATTTTCAAAACCAGGACCAATGGTTTGCCAAAAACATTGGATTACTATTACTTTGAGAACAAATGCAGTGGGAATTGCCCCGAATAAAATAAATGTAAATAAAAATATATCATTTATTTATAAATCCATTCATCCATTTATCAATTTGTCCATTTGTCCATTTGTATAATGCGTTTGTTGCATCCTCTTCCCATTTCAAGTTCAAGTTCAAGTTCAAGCCACGTTCTGCAGCCCATAATCGGTGGTGCAAACCCGCCGAACGCGCATTTTACTAACGCGTTTTCTAGCATGGTTGGCGGAGTGACCGGCTGTGGCGGAGCCGGTGGAAGTGCGGCCGCCCTTGCCGGAAATCCCGGATACAACATCGTCATGCGGGGTGGAAAGGATTCAAGCATGCGACGCGGAGGCAGCAGAAGGAGAAGCAGTAGCAATCGCAGTAGCCGAAGCACTAGCAAGCGTTGCAAATGCCGAAGCAAGCGCTGCAAATGCCGAATCAGCCGCAGAAGCAAGCGCATGCGCGGCGGAAACCCAGCGCCATTCAACGGGGGAGCAAATCTTCCTTACCAACAATACATGGGCGGCCAACCCAATTCACCTGTTTTTAGTGTAGGTTCAAAAGCACCGTTGTTGAATAGCGGCATGGCAAATCCACCGCCCATATCTGTCCATAACCGATGTGGAAAATAATTGAATTGCTTTTGTTGCTTTTGCCGATCGGATTAACTAATATATTATTTTATAACAATATATTAAACATATTTGGGGTTTTTATCTATTAAAATAAATAAAAATGGCATGCAGTGCGCCCATTGACATTCCAACCAAAAAAACGGTGAATGCAATATCCGGCACATTCAATTGCATGTACGATGCAAACATGATATCCGGCGAAACGGTTTCGCTTTCCAAAGATCTTAGCCATTTGTCCATCAAGTGCAGCTCCAATAATAACAGCAAGGTGTCTTTTTACAATGCAGGCACTTATATGCCGTATGAAATCCGAATATACAAGCCGTCATTGCACACGTACAACGGGGCGCCGGCAGACGCCGAACTGCTCATCGTGCACTCATCCAATACCAAAGTGGGTTCGGACGGGTTGATTGTCAGCGTGCCCATCACCATGGGCGGAAACAAACGGTCGGGATTGAATTCCATTATTGAATCTGCCAATACCTTGAGCGCCGGAACACTTGCGCTGAATTCGTCCGCACCCATTTCGTCTGCCATTGACGTCAATGAATTCATTCCTTTCAAACCATTTTATGTTTACAACGGGACACTTCCGTACGAATCGTGCGGCGGAAATTACTATTATGCCGTGTTCTCCGATCCCATTTCCATTGCCACTCCCATCAACAATGTCATTCCCAGCGGCATTAAAATCGCACCTCCACCGGCGTTAATACAAAAAAGCAAAACCGGGCCGGCAAATGGAATGGGGTCCACTGTCAATGACGAATACGCGCTGTTTGAATTTGTGGACACAGACGACTGTGACCAAAAAAATGGATCAAAAAATGAATCAAAAGACCAAGTGTCCAAAGCGAATGAAACAACAGCCCTCACAATGAACACGTTATGGGGATTCTTGATTGCATTTGTTGTAGGGTTGATTTATTGGGCGTTTACAACGTACAAAGAGAATGTCGCAGTAAGTGCAGAAACAGTCACAGAACGTCTGACATCCGCATTTGAAAATGTCACATCATCAATTGCAGATCTAAAAGCAAGTGTGCAGTCAACATGATAAAATATTTACACGGTCTAAATTTGCGCGTAGCCCAATGACGTTTGGTCCAGCTGGTTCGGGTGAAATGAAGCCGTAGCGCTGCCGACTTCGGTGTCAGCCAAGGGCGCCCTCAGCGCCACGATTTGTTCCTCCAGCGTGACGGGGAACTGGTTGTAAGCCGACAGCTCCTCGCTCTTCCGCTTCTCGCTCGGAACGTACGCTTCCACAGCAGCGCTGCTGGAAGACCGACGAATGAGCATGTACGCCGCAAACAGCCCCAACACGCCCACGACAGCGTGCGAGTGTGTAAACAGCGATATCGCGATAAGAACGACCACAATGTTGCCTAAAGGCGTGTCCACGTAGGGCGCAATGACGTCCGGTGTGGGCACATTGAGAACAATGTACAAAATGATGAGCACCGTCAGCAGCATTTCGTGCTTTCTTGCGGTTTTGAAAACGGATTCCATTGAATTATGCGATTATGATGTATAATAATTGTATATTTTATAATTATTATCACATAATATTTTGTATGATTCATTTTTTACAATTAAAATTGAAACAAACTCCATGCAACCATCGCAACTCATGCAACTTAATAACCGCATGACATCCGCAATTGGCAGTGCCACGTATTTGGGCCCCCGCGGATACACCATTCACAAGGAGAATCTGGACGAAGAAGAGCGCAAGTACATTCGCACGGAACTCACGATTCGGCCGTACATTCCTAAAGCCCCGGTGCAACCCGCCGCGTATCCCGTTTATCGCGAATCTCCGCTAAAAATGTACGTCCCGCGCTATTTCGGAATCGGCGCGTACGGCCCCCCCGAAGCCATCAAAATCGGCGCCGGTGAATCCATACATGCCAGTGTCGCGTTCCAGGGCGACATGCGCGACTATCAAAAAGACATCGTGCGAAAGTATTTGACCCACGTGGGTGCGGGCGGCGGCGGCCTTCTTGACGTGGACCCCGGCAAGGGCAAAACCGTGATGGCGCTCTACATCCTGGCCCAACTCCGCAAGAAAACGCTCGTCGTTGTGCACAAATCCTTCTTAATGAATCAGTGGATAGAGAGAATTGAGCAGTTCCTGCCCGGCGCGCGCGTGGGCCGCATCCAGGGTCAGATCGTGGACATTGACGACAAGGATATCGTGCTCGGCATGCTGCAGTCGCTCTCCATGAAGGAGTACCCCGCCGACATGTTTGACAGCTTCGGCCTCACGGTGTTTGACGAGGTGCACCACATGGGCGCCGAAGTGTTTTGTCAGTGCATGATGAAGGTGACCACGCTGTACACGCTGGGGCTGTCGGGCACCATGCAGCGCAAGGACGGGCTCACCAAAGTGTTCAAAATGTTTCTGGGCGATGTGGTGCACAAGGAGAAGGCGGCGTCTGAGCACCGCGTGGTAGTAAAAGCCATCAATTACTGCGTGGATGACGCCGCGTTCAACGAGACGGAGTACGATTATCGCGGCAATCCGAAATTCAGCACCATGATTTCGCGCGTGTGTGATTACGCGCACCGCAGCGAGTTCATCCTGCGCGTGTTGCAAAAAGAACTGGCGGAGAACCCGGAGCAGCAAGTCATGATTCTGGGACACAACAAGTCGCTGCTCACGTACTTGCACAAGGCGATTGAGCACCGTGGCATTGCATCAGTGGGGTATTACGTGGGCGGCATGAAGGAGGCCGACCTGAAAGCCAGCGAGTCGCGAAAAGTCATCATTGCCACGTACGCCATGGCGTCTGAGGGGCTGGACATCAAGACGCTGACCACGCTCGTCATGGCGTCGCCCAAAACGGACGTGTGCCAGTCGGTGGGGCGCATTCTGCGCGTGAAACACGGGCGCCCCCTCGTCATTGACATCGTGGACCAGCAGGACATCTTCCGGAACCAGTGGTACAAGCGACGGGCGTACTACGTCAAGCAGAACTACGACATCCTGATGACGGACAGCCCGACATACGATGCGCACAATCCCGTGGAATGGACACTGGATCACGTTGCCAAAACCAAGGAAGTAAGTTCAAAAGTGGACCAAAAAGAATTAGTGGTTTCTAAAGACGGAGATAAACCAAAAGCAAAGGGCTGGGCAGGCCTTCCTATATAATGATGACATAATGATGACATGATGTAAATTTTGTGACATTGGTATTATTTTTTAATTAGAATAAACCGCAATGTTGTACAAGGTGTTGTACAATAAAACCAATGTCGTGTCAGGTGGAATGACAATGTTGCATTGAGTTGATGTATATGTGTAAAATTCACTCAGAATGTGCAACTTCATTTTTTTCATTCGTTTCACATTGTCGGAAATTTCACAAAAATTTGATTCATAGAAATCCGCGACTGCATTCAATTCTAAATACTGGACACCGTTTTTATCCGTTTTTGAAACCAGCCATAAATTGGTATCATCCAGTGAAACATTGAAATTCCCTTTTGTCACCAATGCAGTTAGTATTATCACCTTTAATTTTTTTTTTAGAAAATCGTTTGTTTTCAAATCATCAATATTCATTTTGACATCAAACAATGATTTCAAATATAGGTCTATCACAATGTATATTTTTTGAGGGTTGGGTTTATGAGACTTAGATTGAGTAGTTCCCATTGTGAATTGTTATAAATCATGTGTTTATATTTTTATGAAAAAACGGATTGTAAAAAAAATGTTAGTTTGGTTTTGGTTTGGTTTTGGTTTTGGTTTTGGTTTTGGTTTGGTTTGGTTTTGGTTTGGTTTTTTATTTGGTTTGGTTTGGTTTTGGTTGGT
>Ga0247722_10000857_pt1 | contig 17690 bp, 16 predicted proteins | sample MSEWelMarce3H_FC_FD_189094 | JGI IMG/M metagenome (GOLD analysis project Ga0247722, IMG submission 189094) | Subsurface sediment microbial communities from gas well in West Virginia, United States - MSEEL Well Study Marcellus 3H_FC | ecosystem: Environmental > Terrestrial > Deep subsurface >... | reverse complement strand
GATGATACCTTCAACGATGTATTTGATGGCTCTTTTGAGTAACTCTTCGAATCTCATGTTTTATATACTATTAAAACAAAAAAATATAGGCAAAAACCCTTTTGTATTTGGTCCATTTATTATTTATCGTTAAATCACTTAAAAACTTTGTGTCTATCTTTTATATAAATGTCTGGATTCCAAAAAAAAACATTAGACGACGGTCAGAAAAACCCTAAATATGTTGACCTCTGCGACGAAGATCCTGTGATTGCTTCTCAGAAATTTGTGTGTCTTTCTTTTGTTTCCCCTGAAAAGATCCTAAAGCAACGCGAGCAATATATTTTTGAGAAATTTGTCCAGCAGTGGGAGTTCAGCAAATCAATTGAGAAGTTCGGCGATTTCCTAAACTTTGTGGCGTTCAAATATAAGATTAAGATGGACGACATTATGAACGACATGAAGGAGTATGTGACCGAGGAGAAAAATCACCTAAAGTCTTTTTCCATTGAAAACGATTTCAAGAATTTCATGGACAAGAACGAGGACAGGATAACCGAGGATTTCAACAAGAAACACGATTTCAACACATCAGTTCGGGGTGTGAAGGTGCGTGGTGCTTACTCAAGTCAGGCCGAGGCCGAGCTCAGATGCAAGAAGTTACGTGAGAACGACCCCCACCACGACATTTTTGTTGGCCCTGTTGGTGTTTGGATGCCTTGGGACCCCGATGCCTACAAGACTGGGCGTGTCGAGTTCATGGAGGAGGAACTAAACCAGCTCCACCAGGAGAAAATCAAGAACGAGGAAAAGGCCAAGCAGGAGTTTGACCAGCGCGTTCGTGATGCAAAGCGCAAGGCAATTGAGGAGAACGTGAAGAAGGCGCGCGAGTCCGGCAACAAGCTTACTCAAACATTGAATGAGGATGGTGAGCTAATTGGCGTTAATAAGACAGTTAACTTTGATGAGCGTGAGGTCGCAAACATCAATCCTTCCGACAACTTTGGCCGTGCAAATCTAGAGGATTCTTCTAAAGACGAGATGGAACGCGTTGATTAAACCGCGGTTAGACTTACAGATAAAATTGAATAACTATTTTTGATTACAAGTTGTTATCAAAAATAAACAAAATGGCTGAATTTATTATTGTAGAATTTGATTTGGTACCGGAAATATTTCACGGTTCGCACGTATTTCAGTCGCGCACCATGATGAAAAATAGCGATAAAATCGTATTGCAAAATCACGCATGCAATTTTGAGCTCAAGATGAACAATTATAAAGAACTGTGCAGCGCGCTCGAGACCCTTCGCTACTGGAATTTCGCAAAAACCCCAGAATGCTTTTACTGTATGGTTCTGGCTAAGAAAACCATTATTCGCGACATTATTTTGAAAAATGATTATGATATGTTGTTGCGATTTCAGACCTTTCGCGTATTTGCCGAGATCTGTGTCCTAACAATATCGGGTAAAGATGAGATGCTCCAAGTTGCACAGCAACTTGGGCTCACCCAACTGGCGAATTTTGTATCTACATTGGTGTAGATGATTATTTCTTCTTCTCGGTTTTCCGTTTGCACTTCTTTTTACCGTCGGTCTTATCGGTAAAAACGACATATCCTTTGGGGCAGCGTTTTTTTTCTTCGGGATAGTCAATTATGGTAGGCTTAGATGAAGACAACGACGATTTTGAAGATTTGTTTTTGGATGAAGACGATTTTGAAGATTTGTTTTTGGATGAAGACGATTTGCTTTTACTTGAAGGAAGCTTTTCTATAACAGGTGATTTTGGTTCTATAACAGGTGATTTTGGTTCTATAACAGGTGATTTTGGTTCTATAACAGGTGATTTTGGTTCTATAACAGGTGATTTTGGTTCCCCTATTTTAACCAACTTATAACCCAATGACTTTGCTAATATTTCTGGCGTCATACCATCTTCATTACTATGTTTTATATTTGCCCCTGCGTCAATCAGCGCCTTTACGACTCTAAGCCTCTCGTTATAAATCGCGTGCATCAATGGTGTATTACGTTTTTCATCCATAGCATCCACATCAGCCCCCTCTTCTATAAGACGGTGTAACTCCGTGAAATCGTCGTCTTTGGTTTTTGAAGCCTTTATTATTTGTTTGTTTAAATATTCTTGAGTTTTTTCAGACAGCATTGTTTCTTTGGGCGACTTGGGCGAAAAAGACAAAGACGATTCTGAAGACGACTCCGACGGCATAGAAACCTGCGGCAAAGCCGCCTTCTCGGGTTTGGGCTGGTGCGAAACTGTCCAAAATATGTTCTCAAATGCGTCTCTCACAAATCCACGTCTCAGAACATCTCCTGCAAATTCGAATCCCGCATTTGCGATTTTGGATGCTTTCAAATCGTGTGATTTACACCATTCTATTTTAGCTACCAAATCGGACAAATCTGGCTTTACCGGTATATAGTGAACGTTTGGTACTAATAAATGATCCACCCACGATGTGTATTCACTCATCACACGTAAAATCAAAGACCCTGTAAGCATTGTAGTCAACAAACGATACGCATTCACGTTTCCATCCACGTGTATTATGTATTTGTATTGACTCTGTTCAACCATCGACAAAAATTTGGGTGCCGCTTTTATTTCCGAATTAATCATACCAATTCCGTATTTCGGGTCAAATTTGATTGATTTTGTTTCGATTGTTTTTCCCTTGCTTGTTATTGCTGCATCAATCAAAGGAGATTCCATATTCGCCAATTTCATTCGCATATTGGTTTCCACCGTATATCCACACCCAGTCGAACCTCCACGAAATACGGCTTTTTCGATGGTTTTACTCGCCCAATCCGCCGTAAACATGCTTGAATTTAAATCGTTTCGCCTGCCCAAAATAAATAGCAGGTCATCATAATTTGGGATAGGTATGTCGCGATAGCCTTTTTGACCGGACATACTCATTATTGGGATGTGCGATGTAAATTGAAACTCGGGTTCCATCATCTTCTTGCCGGTAACCATTTGAAACGGTTCCTCGCCGTCTTTGCGAAGAATGACCGCGTCCGTCAAATTTAAAATAAAGACACCATTAGGCAAATTCATTTCTTTCAACAAATCCATGTATTCATTTTGACCCAATTCATCGTGGGATTTATATTTCTTGACGATACACTGCATTACACGCACGGGTTCCGCCACAAATGCTTTTATGTATTTTCGTTGAGATTCGTCGATTTTGGTGTTCTTATCCAATTTGGAAACACTCTTATCGATCGCCTGTTTAAATGTGGGGGCGGTTGTATTGCTTTCCAATTTATAGAGGATGGCTTTATTGTCTTTTACGCAAAACATGTAACAATTATGGTGCAGTTTATTAAAAATATAGTGGAGCGTGTTTCCTAAAGCTTCCTCGGTCATTTTCCATATTTTTGAAGAGGCCTCTTTGGGGACATCGGCAATTTTATCCGACTCTGATATTTCTTCTGGTAAATACGGCTTTCCAGCTTCAAGTGCTTCGTGGTATGAATGTAAGACCATCATTTTTCCACTTTGTTTTTCTTCCTTTTTTGCGGGCATTTCTTGGCGATCGCCGCTCTTGGCGGGGTGGTTTGGAGGAACTGCTGTATAATAACGAAGACCTGGCTCACTAGCGTCATTTAATCCTTTTTTTTTTAAATATTTTTGGTATCCTTCTTCTGTATAAAAATGAAAACCGGGTTCACGAGTGTCGGGTAACCCCATTTTTTTTATATATTCTTCATACGCTTCATCTGTAGGAGATTTTGGTGAAAGCGAAGCCGATTCTAAAGGCATATCTAAAGGCGGTGAGTCAGATGGCGTTTTTGGTTTGTTTATGGATAATTTACTTCCGCTCATTATTACCTATGTAAATATATACTATTATTATATTTTATCCAGTCGTAAAATTGAATCAAATAAATCAAAGCAACATAAAGGTAAACCATATAACTAATTATAATTTAAAATGCAATCTGATTCTACACACACAATGATTACCCGAAATAGAGCAGCAAATCAGTCGGCGACTGTAAAGCCTGTCTTGGCGATCGATAAGCCCACTACTAGAAGTCAAACACAGGTAAAGCTTTTAAGTTCATCCTCTGTTCAAGAACCCAGAATGGTGACTCGAAGTAGCAACAATGCGTCTCGATATGACGTAGATATTGATTTTGACGAGGCAAGTGAGGCCTGGCGTGCCAACAAAAAGTCCATTGGAAATGGTATGTTCAAGTATGTCGGAATGAGAACTCGTTCCAAGATGTAAATAAATATCATATTATTGTTTTTTACGTAAAGCAGTCTTTACGTAAAATCTATTGTTGGCGTTTCCCCTTATGGGTCTGATTTTTATCCTTTTTGGGTCGGTTCCCTTATACTGTCGCCACAAATTCCCAATCCAGCGTATCGCACACCTTTTTCCATACCATATCTTGCTCAAGTTGTTTCTCGCGGTCTTTCATCATCGGAATAAACGGCAAATACTGTGTCTGATCCAGCAAAACGCACAACTGATACAGCGTATACGTACAGTTAAAAAAATTCGTCCTATATGCCGGACAATGGATCGCCCACGGCTCCTGTATCTCTATAAACAGCACACACAGCGTATCTTGTAGTTCATCACTCATAACCGGCGGTTTGATTCCCAAAATCGAGTTAATATACTGGATATGTTCAAAATACCGGTTAAATCCCAGTTTCTTCAATATCTCACGCATCTTCTCATAATTGATTTCAGTGACCATATCATGAATACGCTCCTTCTTGATGCGCCGCTTGATGGTTTCAATTACATCCGCCGGTATCTGTGTGGTCTCTTTCGCCTGAAACTGCGATAATATCTCCTTGAAATGGTTAAGACGCACATATGCGTTATACGTCACCTCATTTGGCGGCTCCTTATACGTCGGTTTGTCGTTATCCACAATATACTGAACGTACGCCCCGCATTTATTGTTATTACAAATTAAAATACCCTCCTCATCTTGTGATATCATTTCACCGCGATTACAGCGCAAACACACGTCCGCCGGCACGTGGTAGTCCTCGCTATAACAAATCTCATTATTCACGTTTTTCCAGTAATTCTGGTAGAATTGTCGTGAGTTCTTGTATTTGGAGCTATTCACGTTTGCGATGTCGGTATTTCCCGAAGAATCTCGGGTCTTTACTTTGAAAAACGAATTAAGCACATTTTTATTCGTTGCTTCGCCGACCGATATCTTCTTTTTCTCTTCAAAATAGTTAAACACATAGGACGCGTTTTTCAACAAATAATTTTTCCGCTTGGTTCTCAATATATTTAGCTGTTCATTGATATCCCGTATGCGGTCTTTCATGTCCATTTTCTTGTCGATATTATCGGCCTCGGATGTTTTCAGACGCTCTTTTAATTCGGCGCGTTCGGTTTCCAAATCGGGTATCGTCTCATTTTCTATCGTATCAAACTCTTCCAAAAGCGTCGTATGTTTTTCGTCAATTGTTATTGTATGACCGCTTTTTTTACGGATACTATGGTTGGGCATTTAAACCGGTCGTTTTAAAGATATAATTATTTATCAAGATGTTTCTGTATTCTTATTTTGTAAATAAATTATTGGGTAATTATATAATTCTAAAATATAGATGCCTTTATTTTCCAAATTGAGAAGATCGTCGCCTAGAGGGGATTCCTTGGGTTTATTAACAAACAAATGGGTTCTCTACATTATGCTTATTTTAGGTGTTTTTGACGTGTTCAACTTTTACCAAAACGGACAAATGATGTCCCTTTATGTGTTTCTCTTTGTCGGCATTTTGACGTCATTCTTCTGTAAAAACATGATTGTTATCATTGTTACTGCGATTGCGATTGCCCACATTTTCACCTATGGTGAGCGAATGTCTGAGGGATTCGAAGAAGAGGAAGAAGAGGAAGAGGAAAAAGAGGGATTAGAGGATGTAGCCGAGGAGGAGGTAGTAGATGGCGAGGCCGAGAAGAAAACGGAGCAGCCAGAAATGGTGCCTTCCGCTGATGCGATCAAGAGCGCTGCCGAAGGATTAGCCGGCGAAATCAAGAAAAATGGCGTTGATGGATTGAGTAAGGAAACGTTTGACCTAATTCAAGCACAAGAGACTTTGTTACAAAACCTTGGAAAAATGTCGGATTTCGTCAAGGTTGACGGTGTTCCATCAATGGGATCCTCTATGGTAGGCGGAGCCTCTAAGAAAGAGGGATATGCAACTTTAGCAGACGCATACAGGTCCTAATCAGTTTTGTAAGATATACCCATATATTATATTTAGTTAGTGTAAGTAAATATAATGAACTATGAATTGGCAATATGTTTTTTGTTCATTTTATTATTCATTGTATATTTTTATGTTCGAAAACAGCCGATATTAGAGGGAGCTGGTAAAAAAAAAAAATCAGACCCAGTTACCAAATTTTTCAAAGACGCTGAAAAACAAACTAAAAAAGGATTTGAAAAGGCAAAAAAAGAAACACAAAAAGGGTTTGAAAAGGCAAAAAAAGAAACTCAAAAGGGTTTTGATAAAATCAAAAACAGCATTCTTGGTCCAATGCTTAAATGGGTAAAACAGCTTACTGATTTCTTCAAAAATCTGGGTCGTCTGTTCACTGATTGGGTTAAATTTATTAACGGAAATATTATGTGCGGGATTAGAAATGTTTCCAACCCAATTTGTCTGTTGTGGAACGTTATACGTCTTATTGGGTTAATGTTATACGGTTTGGTTTGGTTAATTATATTAATTTTTGGAGGCCAGTCTATGGCCGACTCATTTGAGTGTATTATAATCAAAATAGAAGATTTTTTATGGAAATTTCACCCAAAAATACTGGATACGTGTAGTAAAGGGTGCAGTGCCGAAATTCCGATTTGGGGTGGGAAAAAAATGAGGTCTCCGGCAGATAAAGCAAAAAGTAAATGCAACGCCAAATCAACGGCAAAAATCGATGTAGATAATATGATGTCGATAAGAATATTTTATTGGTTGGTGTTGATTTTCTTTTTAATATATAAATTTTTGTTACCATTCCTTGATGAAACCAAAATAGATTTCCCTACAAAAACCGGGTTGTCTCAACCTATCGCCGTATAATGATTGTTTTGTATATGCATATTATATAAAACAATGGGCAAAAAGTGTATCCCCGGCATAATATGCGTTGAGAATATGACCCTTTTTATTCTTATTGTAATTGCGGTTATCATGTGGTACCTCTATTCCAGCAGTTATAAACTTTCGCAAAAACCAGCCGATACAAAAGTCATCGTCATCAATAACGATACCCGACGCGAGCAAGGAAATTTAGGAGGTATAATAAGTGATCCATACGACCCCCCTCAAAATGATTCTATTCGTCGTGTACCCGTCAATGTAGAATCGCGTGGTCCATCACCTGACTTCACTCAAGTCGGCATTTTGACCCGCGTCAATGGACACGATGATTTGATTTTGCCGCTTATGGGACGCAAACTTTCCAGTAGCCGCGACAAAATGCAGTATTATACGATGTCCAACACCGGCAATTTGAACACAAAACTTCCCGTGAGTAGGAATGGTAAAAGCTGTACGGGCGAATATGGATGCGACGAAATCAGCAATGGAGAGACTTTGTATGTAGAGGGATACTCAGACACGTTCAAGGCGACCGTTTATGAAAATTCGCGACTCAACTACATTCCGTACTTTTGAACATAATTTTATATAATCAGTTTATAAAGAGAAACTATGTCGATTAATTTAACAACAGCATCGCCATTAGCCAATGCCTCTATTCAATACACATATCCGGAGATGGATATTAGAGGTATACAAACATTTAATACCTCTGCAAAAAAATTCTTTTTTCGAAATGGATTATCAAGTTCTTCCTTTTCTTTTACCGATTCTGGAAACAGCATTTATAAAAGCGGGATTGCATCCGAAGGAATTATAAGCACTGGAAAACACAACAATAATAGTCATGAGTTAACAATTAAAAATATTACGACTGCGGGGGATTTTTTTTATGTAGTTTTTCCAATATCAAGTGACGGAACAAGTTCGTTCATTGATGAAATCAAAAATGGTAGTGGTGATATTAATGTTATCAATATGAATGTTGAAAATAAATCGTTGAACACTATGATTACTGCGAGTAAAGTGTATAAGTATACAAATAATAATGAAAAACTGGTTTTTGTGTTTGAAAAACCAATTAAAACAAACTCTTTGGGCGCGATTAAAGATTCACATAGTGAATGGAGCGGTGTAAGCAAATCAGATTCTACTATTAATATGATAGACCTAGGTTCGAGTGAAAAAGTGACTGAAGAAATCGTGTGTGATTCTACGGGTGACACTGAACCAACAATAAACAACGAACCGTTGAATCGCGGAGCCGCAAAAATTGGTTGGACCACTTTGGTTTTTATATTGCTTGCGGTTTGGATTGGTTATTTTTATAGTATTCCGTTTATTAATACAAATATTGCTGCACCTACTGGAGTAAACAAGTTTGGTTTGTTCATTATTGCGTTTGCAGTGGTATTTATTCCTATAATTATTATATTGATTTCGTTCAATTCAAATATAAAATGGGGTAGGTTAAGCACGTATCGAAATCCATATGCCATACTATTATTTCTACTTTTGTTATGGCCAATTGATTTTATTTTTAGAACATGTGCTTATGGTATTCTTAGTTTGTTAAACACGGTTATAAATTTTGATAATGATTTATCCATAATTGGGGTATTTGATTTCGTTAAAGGATATTTGAATTCTTCAAACATTATTGACCCTTATGCTGCTAATGCGAATACATCCGCAAAATACGCTCTCTATGTTTTGTTTGCCGTTTGGCTAGTTGCTATTTTTGCGATTGTATCAAAATAAAAGTGTATAATATTTTACAAAATAAATATTATATTTTTTGATAAGCTGAATGCCTTTGGTCGGCTCTATCCTTTTGCTTTGGTGGGCTTTTACTTTGGCCTTTGGTCGCCTTTCGGGCTTATACAGATGACGCATTGTGTATCTCCGTCGCAACCGGCTTATACTCACTCATTGTGTATGTAATCAAGCTACTTTTTCCCACCGGCGCCATTTTGTCTACCATCTCCTCCTCCAAGCTCTGGTCTTGGGGTGGGTTCATTTGAACCAGCTCAATATCCTTGTTCATCTGGCTCGGGGTATACATCATCATCGGCACGCGGTTATTCACACGTGCACTTCGGCGTACCACCTCATAAGCCACAAACAGTCCTAACACCCCCAATATCACATTGCTCCTCATAAAATTCATAAGCGTCAAAAGTAGCACCAACACCATACCAATCGGCGTATCTACAACGGCCGCAAAAGCATCGGGAGGCTGGATATCAAAAACTAGGTAGATCACGAACAATACTAGTAAAATTGCTTCATATGTGGATAGAGAACGAAATGTATTGGATAAGTCCATCTTATATATTATATACAAAGTTGATTTTTGTGCTCTGCGTATTGATGTTTGCGATATCATATAAACATAATCCTCTATTATTCTATAATGAACCCACAAATATACAAAATGCGCGCCGCCATCGCGGCAAAAAACAATAAGGTTGTGAAATCAAAAACAAAAGTGCCCCTCGTTATGCCTAAAACATTGAATACATATATTGGCTCCAAGGGATACACCATTCCCAAATCCGAGATGTCCGAGGAACAAATCCAATATATAAAGGACGCACTCACAGTTTCACCCGTAACCCCCGGCATCATGTTGGCGGCTACCACCAAGTTCCCCGCCTACCGCGAATCCACTAAAAAAATGTATGTGCCGCGTTTTTTTGGGATTGAGCATTTCGGCGAACCCAAAGAGGTCAAAATACCTGAGGGCGACGACATCGAGGTGCCTTTCGTCGGCACCTTGCGCGATTACCAGGTGGAGGTCGTGGACGCATTCCGCGCCGCCACCATTAGTAGTAGCGGCGGTCTAGTCAATCTTCCCTGCGGCTACGGCAAAACCACGGTTGCGCTAAATATCGTCTCTGTTATGCGCAAGAAAACCCTCATCATCGTCCATAAAGAATTCTTGCTAAACCAGTGGGTTGAACGTATCCAGCAATATTTACCATCAGCCCGTGTAGGGCGAATCCAGGGGCAAATTGTCGATATTGAGGGGAAGGACATTGTGATTGGGATGCTCCAGTCGCTTTCGATGAAGGACTATGAGGACAGTGTGTTCTCATCGTTCGGGATGCTGTTGATAGACGAGGTGCATCACATCGGTTCGGAGGTGTTTTCGTGCGCGCTTTACAAAATCGTGACCAAATATACGCTGGGGCTGTCGGCGACAATGGACCGCAAGGACGGCACCACATATGTGTTCAAAATGTTTTTGGGCGACATCGTGTATAAGATCAGCGAGAAGAAGCAGCGGAACGTTCAAGTAAGGTCGATACAATACAAATCCGATGACCGCGCATTCAATACGGTAGAATACGATTTCCGTGGCAACCCGGCATATAGCACTATGATTTCCAAGTTGTGCGAGCACCGACCACGATCCGAATTTATTTTGAAGGTAGTTCAGGATATGTTTGTGGAGAACCCAGCGCAACAAATTATGATAATCGCGCACAATAAAAATGTATTGACGTATTTACACGACGCAATCGCGGAACGCGAGATTGCGACGGTGGGATACTATGTTGGTGGAATGAAGGAGTCGGCGCTGAAAAAAACCGAGGAAAAACAGGTTGTTATTGCGACGTATGCGATGGCGGCGGAGGCGCTAGATATAAAGACATTGTGTACGCTTATCATGGTCACACCTAAGACAGACATTGAGCAGTCGGTGGGACGTATATTGCGATCAGACCATGAGCAGCCAGTGGTGGTGGATATTGTAGACAGCCATGACCCATTCATTAAACAGTGGAACAAGCGAAAGACGTTTTACAAGAAGGAAAATTACAAGATTATCAAGACGTGTTCTAATGCGTATAAACCGATTGATGATGACGGAAATATGCCGGGATGGGAACTCGTCTATGAGCCAAAGGTAAAAAAACCAAATGCACCGATTAGTGTAAGCGGAACCCAAAGCGTAAGCGGAACCCAAAGCGTAAGAGAATCCATTAGTGATTGCGATGAAATTAGTGATTGCGAAGATAAACCTGCTACCAATTCAAAATGTGTAATTGACCTATCTTTATTTGTGGAAGAATAAATGCGGTATTTTTATATTGTGTTCGGTCTGGTTTTGCGATATACATAATCAACTGTTTCACTATTCGATGGACTCGGCGTAGGCGACGTATATGTCTCCAAATTCCCATTGACGGTTTTATGTAAAAGTTTTCCAACAATGCTTAAATCGCCATATAATTCCGTCATATTGATTGGTTCGTGTATTGGATTGTATAGGTATTCTACAAATATAAACTGTATTTGTTTGAAAAGTTTGATTTGATTTTCAGATAGTATCGAATATGATGCCGATAACATTTCAATAACAGGATAATAAACTGTAATAAACCCCCACACATCGACTATATTTATATAAATCGTATCAATATATTCACGCAAACTGAGGGTGCCGTCTGGATTAAACCGTGTAAAATGAACTAACACATCCACCAAATAATTTACAATATAGTCCATGGTTATTTGTTTTTCAATGACTTCGGCACGAGTTTCGGGTGGCTCATCTTCTAAACTATTGATAAATAGAGCAGTCATAATTTCATTGATAAATTTGTAATGTCCAGCACCTCTATGTTGCATCCAAAAATTTATATATTCAATGACGAATGGTTTCAATTGTTCTTCTGTTATTAAACCACCATCTTTCAAATATTTACTGTACTTTTCAATAAATTTATCTGAAAACAATATCACCGAAAACGGCACATTAAATTGTAGAGGGCGGTTTGTCCATTTTTTGGGGAATGGAAACGCCTTATTTGGTTTATATTCTGTAAAAAGACCCCAATCAATGAGTCTGGTTTTTATTTCGGAAGATGTTTCATCCACCATCACATTTGTATCTTTTATATCGCTGTGAAACAGATGCTTTTTATTCATTGGAACTATCCCTTTTCGAAGCAAATTCACTAAACTTTTATGTAGCTTATATATTTTTGCAAAAGACCCATTTTCATATATATATTCATCAACGGGTAAGCCACCGTGTGGTATATTGAGTGCGGTAAGCGTATCCAATTGTGAATTGATATTTGTTTTTGTAATTCCAGGCAATACTTTACATTTTGTTGAAAAATCTTGTAGATCGGTTGCGGTAAGTTTTGATGGTGTGCATATTTCTGCGCCATACGTCAAAAAATAGTCCTTATATTTTTTATGTCGGCGCAATTTGCTTTCAATCTCGGCTATTTCTACGAATTCTTTTGTTGCGTTTACGGTCGTCATTAGTTTTGTAACCTTCCCTTTTTCGCGCTTTGTTTTGTTATTGCATTTTAACGCTGGGTCAAAAACACAACCATACGCTCCGGTCGCAATGACCTTTCCGCCAAACTTTCTGGTTTTTCTCATTTGTTTATACAAAAACACGATATTTTTATATAACCCTTTATGATGACTTTTTTGTTTGGGTCCTTTTTGTTTGGCTCCTTTTTGTTTGGGTCTTGTTTCTTTTGGATTTTGAAGATTTATCGCTGGGTTTCATTATAAATGGGAACCCATTATAAGCGTCAAGTTTAACAATTGGTTTTTTCATTATGATTGCGTCTCCAGTTGTGTTGAAATCGTTGTCTACCGAGAACCCGTATTTTTGATATAGAGGCACCAAAACAGGTTCATTTTCACGATCGACAAATAGATAGACCACCGTTTTTCCGAGCATTTGCGCCGCCATTTGTTCAAACAACATAAATAACACATATAATGGCGAAATCTCGTGTTTTTTTGCGCCGCTAGGTGTGTTTCTACAAAGATCATTTATCCATACTTGGTAGTCGGTTGTTGTTGTGTCCCATTGATATAACTGGATGGAACCAGAAACAGTGTCTTTGCTGCCGATGGGATTTACGAAACCGTATGCACTGGTTATTTGCTGATTGAGTTGCTGTTGTATGATTTTTTTTGTAGTACCTAAACATGCCTTTCGGCTGCCTTTTTGTCGACGTCCACTGATTTCCTTTACAACATAGTCATAATCGGGGGTTGATTTTTGTAGAGGAGTTAAGAAAATTTTGTAATCGTATAAGGTTCCTTCGTATAAGGTTTTTCCTTCAAATCGAGTTTGGCCAGTTGGGTTCGGAAATGAAAATGCTTTTACAACAGGCATTCTTATAATATATATTGAGGTTTTATTGTAAATTATCTATATACTATATATATGCAGGCAACACGTAGTAGTAGCAAAAGTAGTAGAAAAGGTAGTGTCAAAAGTAGTAGCAAAACACGAAAGAAATCAAGCGATTCAAAAAAATCAAGCGAATCAAATGAACATGAATTTATTACCCCTATTTTACGTAGAGTATTTGGAGAAAAATTTACAGCAACCAAAATAAAATCATTCAAAAATAAATTTAATGTGTTATTGCTGAAAAAACGATGCGTAGAATTTTCAACGCATACCATAAATGGGATACTTGAAATCCACGTTGATTATTTAGATAATTGCAAGCCTGCCGATATGGATGTTACCAGCACTTTGGGTTCCGGGTCTCATACAATGCGGATATTAATCGATTTCGCTCGTGAAATACGCAAAATAGAAGGATATGAAAATACAAAATTAGTGGTAAAAATAGACGCGAGTAGTATTTACATACACAAACTTAAATTTCCATTAGACGCGCTTTTCATTCTTACTCGGGGCGAATCGTGGTATAATTCATTGGGGTTTCGAGAAGAAGAATATACTTTGAATTTTGATAAGGCAAACGAATACATTGATTCAATAATGGAACCATTTACAAAGAAAATCGAAAATGTATCTTGTAATTTCAAAAAACAAAATAGCAGTGATCCCAAAAAAACAAACAAGGAATGTTTCAAGTCCATTTTCACTCGGTTAAAAGAACTATCAAATGTAGAGGCATTAACACCGGAAGAAACCAAAGAACTGAAATATTATCATACCATAATAAAGAAACAAGAAAAAATGCTGACTGTGTTGTTTAATAATACAAAAGCACTTAACTTATACTACAATTTTGAATAAAAATATAAATACAAGCTAATTAAACCAATCCAGTTGTTTTATGATGTATAAATTTTTGAAAATTTCTCAGATCATGTGAGTAATTTTCCATTAAAAATCAGATTAGATACTTTTAGAAGTTGCTCAGTTGCTCATGAGCAACTGAGCAACTTTTTAGGGGGTATAAATACCATTTTAAAAGACCTCATGAGATTTTGATTTTGGACATACAATAAATGTCCATTTTTGAAATCCTCGATTAAATGTTTTTTAGCCGCACTGAAAAATCCGGGAACAAACATAGGAATATGCGTCACTATGAAAATGGTAAGAAAATATAATAAATGAACTTCTTAAATTATTATTATTTTTGAAAAACTGAACAGATGAACACTGTGCAAGTGAGCAACTTTTAGGGGGATTAAAATACACATTTAAAAGACCTCGTGAGATTTTGATTTTGGACATGCAATAAATGTCCATTTTTGAATTCCTCTATGGAATCTTTTTTAGTCGCACTGAAAAATCTGGGAACCAAAATATGAATATGCGTCGGACTGAAAATGGTAAGGAATGTGTTTTAAAAATATTTAAAACTTTTGAAAACTGAACCGTGACTTTGAAAACTGAACCGTGACTTTGAAAACTGAACAGATGAACACTGTGCAACTGATCATTTTTTTAGGGGGGTATAATTACCATTTTAAAAGACCTCATGAGATTTTGATTTTGCACATACAATAAATGTCCATTTTTGAATTCCTCGATGGAATCTTTTTTTTAACCGCACTGAAAAATCAGGGAACAAACATAGGATTTTATGCCGCATTGAAAATGGTAAGAAAATATAATAAATGAACTTCTTAAATTATTATTATTTTTGAAAACTGAACAGATGAACACTGAGCAACTGATCAATTTTTTTAGGGGGTATAAAATACCCATTTAAAAGACCTCATGAGATTTTGATTTTGGACATGCAATAAATGTCCATTTTTGAAATCCTCGATGGAATCTTTTTTAGCCACACTGAAAAATCCGGGAACAAACATAGGAATATGCGTCGCTCTGAAAATGGTAAGGAATGCTAATAAATTAACCTAATAAATTATTATTATTTTTGTAAACTGAACAGATACTTTGAAAAACTGAACACATGCACATGTGATGTGTTCAGATTTTCCAAATAATTTAGGAGTAATGTTTATAATGTCCAAACATCGAGCCTTTAAATTCTCAATTAAAAAATACGAATCCGAAGAATTCAAACAAATATGCGACAGCAAGTATGATTATTTATTGATATGTAAAAAAACAGACAATACTCTACAAGGACTGATACGATTTTCTTCTCCAAAATCGTTTAAAACTGTAACAGCAATATTAATGAAAATCGCCGAAATAGAGGCATCCACCAAACTCGACAATAAATACAAGGAAGATTTTTTAACCGATTCCGCTATTATTTTTGAAGCAGGCACTCCGGCAAAAAACAATAAAAGTCTTCTTCAAATAATACAGGAAAAAGAGAAAATCATTAATAGTTTTGTAGAAAGTCAAAATACTCTTTTTCTTCAGCACAAGGAGCAAATGGAAGAACTCATGCAAACCGTAAAGACATTAAGAGACAATGATACCGAACAACTCAAACAAATCACCAATATATGCCTAGCCATCGCAAAAAACAGCCCCTCAATTACAAACAATAACAATACCAACAATACAATCAACAATAAATTCAACCTCACTATTTTCCTCAACGAACAATGTAATAACGCCATCAACCTCATTGATTTTGTAAAAGGCATCCAAATCGAACTTCAAGACCTCCTTCTCTATAACAAACTAGGCCACGCCGAGGCCGTTTCCAAAATATTCGACAATGCGTATCAGAAACTCGACCTCACAATGCGCCCCGTCCACTGCACCGACTTGAAACGCGAAACCATCTATGTCCGCAACAAAAATGAATGGCTCAATGACGAATCCAAAGAGATGTCGGAACAGGCGATGGACATTTTATCAAACAACAGCATTATCCAAGTTCAGCAGTGGAAAGACGCCAATCCAGACTACCATTTATCGCCGGAAAAAAACATCGAGTTCCTGAAACTAGTCAAAAATATATCGGGAGGCTATTCCCAAGCGGACGAACGAGACAACAAAAAGAAAATTATTAGAAACCTCTCCAAAAATACGCACCTCAATAAAGATAAAATCGCACAAATCACGGCAACAGCATAAAATTGAACACCAAATTTTTAAAATATTAAAAAACACAAATAAATAAAACCCCCAATATTAGTTAAAATGCAAGCTAGAAACAACAACAAGAAGATTAACCTGTCCGAAGAGTATATGCGCATGGTCAGCCTCGCCCATGCGGAAGCAAAAAAATCAATTAACGAGATTCATATCTACATTCCCCGCGTGGAGATTCACCATACCGAAGAGTATATTCGCAAGACATTGGCCGACAATATGGTAATTGACCGTATTGAATTCACCCCCCGCCAAAACGAGAGGGGGCAAAAATACAACGGTGCGGTCATTATTGTGACGCAGTGGTTGTCCCTTTATGAGTCGGCGCCATCGCCTGAATACAACGAAATCTTTCAGTCGCTCGCGGCGGGACGCGAATACAAATACAACCACAACCCTAGGTATCACTGGGTTTTCACTAGATACATTACCAAGACAGAAGAGAAGGTGGAGCCGACAGAGGAAGAGGAGGAACAGATTAAGGAAAACACACATGTGTATATTGTTCGCGCGGAGAACCACCATAATGAAGAGTATATCCGAAAGGCGTTCTGCGATATCGCAATCATATCGCAGATGACGTTCGTTCCGAAGAAGAATGAGAAAGGACAGACGTACAATGGAGTAGTTTTACTTATTCGCGAATGGATAAATAAAACAAATGGGATGCTGGAAGCTCTGAATGAAAGCAAGGAGTACAGACACAATCATAGCTCGAAGTATCACTGGCTGATGACGAGACATCTGATCGAAGGACCACCAGCGGCCGAAGAAGAAGCGACTACCGAAGAGAAGCAAGCGGTTGAAGCAGAAACGATTACCGAAGAGAAGCAAGCGGTTGAAGAGCCCGTTAAATTTATCGAGGGTGAAACATACAAAATCACGATTGACCGTAAATATTTGGCGGATAATTGTAGTTGGAAGGTCGCTGAATTACCAGAAACCGAATATATAGGTAAATTAGATAGGGTTCCTTCTGTGTGTTATGCGGCAGGATATGGAAATTATGAGGTGTTGAAAACTATAAATAACACCGACGATTTATTAGAGTTACCCCCAAAAGGGGTCTGCTTACTTAGATTGTTTGTGAACGAAGAAGAAAAACTATTTACATTGGAACAAACCAAGGACGGACGAAATGGATATGTTATTGGTATTGAAAAGTGTTAAATGATGTATAATGATGTATAATGATGTATAATGATGTATAATGATGTATAATGATGTATAATGATGTATAATGATGTATAATGATGTATAATGATGTATAATGATGTATAATGATGTATAATGA
>Ga0247722_10000855_pt1 | contig 17707 bp, 23 predicted proteins | sample MSEWelMarce3H_FC_FD_189094 | JGI IMG/M metagenome (GOLD analysis project Ga0247722, IMG submission 189094) | Subsurface sediment microbial communities from gas well in West Virginia, United States - MSEEL Well Study Marcellus 3H_FC | ecosystem: Environmental > Terrestrial > Deep subsurface >... | reverse complement strand
CCCCCAAGCCCACCCAGTAAATACGCTAAGTACAGAATATGAGTATGGCGACTGTTGATTGCACCTTTTCTCTATTGTTGCTTGTGCTACGCACTACGCAACGGAATAGCGAAAACGCGCCCCGTTCGCGCTTGATTGCGTAGCAATCGCGCATCACTAGAGGCGCATTTTCTTATTCCTTGCTATTGCGAGCGCAGACTAAAAGGGTAACTCTAAAGCCATAATCTCGTCACGGTATCGCCATGCCCATTTAGAGCCGAAGAATTTGGGTAAATCTTCATAAGTGAGCATATCAACAGGCTGATGACCCCCTGACACAGCGACACGCGCAAAGACACCCGACCACGAAGCCGCCCACATTGCGACTTTTTGCCGCCATAACGTCATTTTAGGACTATGAAAGGAGAAGCGAGAACCACAGACACGCGCCCCTTGACTATAGGACACCAAACGCGCTCCCTTGTCTTGTGATTGACGAAAGGCGAAGCCCTTAGAAATATACTTGGCCACATAAGCCGCCAAAGCCTCGCCAGTTTTACGAACAGGCAGTAATTCAGTACGACCAAAGCCATATTTTTTAGACGTAGAACGCCAGAACGCCCACTCAGTACGGAGAGCAGTATTAGCCCCATCTTTATAACGCCTATTTTTGATAGACTCAAAGTCAACACCGCGCCTAATATCTTGTTTAGAAACAACGACTAAGTGAAAATGCCAACGGCCTGATTTTTGACGTTCAGACACCCGAACCCATTGGGCGTAACGCTCATTTAATACGCCAGTCGCTAAAGAATTAAAGCGTTTTGTGGCTTGTTTATGGCACTGGACATCATCGGCAAAGGTAAGCGTTAAAAATCCGATATGGTTAATCCCGAACTTTTGAACCATTGCAGCAATGTTACTTTTTACAATGAATTCAGACTTACGAACCCATGAAGGAATAATGGAAGCAACCGCCGAACCGACCGCCGAATTATCCTCACAAGACCCCTCGTTTGAGTTGTTTATTCTAAGACAAGGAAGGGGGGCTTCACCCAGAACAGAGTTAGAAGCAACGACAGAACAAGACGCGCCTGTATTGGCTATATCATCAATGGATAAAGTGGACTTTTGAGAAAGAGGGCGCAAAAAGTCACAATCAGACTTTGTTAAGTCAGATTGATTAAGCAAGGCCGATAATTGAACAGGGGATAAACCGCGCTTGATATGGTGAGTAGTGCTTATTGCCATTTAAGCCGCCTTGCAAACGCAAGACAGCAAAAACTTGAGACGATAAGCCGCAGGGACTTACCAAGCAGCCAAAAAGCCGCTAGAATAGTTTTCATCAGTCTATATCCGTCGCTTAAACAGATTTACTAAGACTGGTCATGGCTTGGAGTATTACCAGTACTCGCAAGCCTTTTTATTATCTAAGAAAGGATTTACCCTTTCATCCCCACACACAAATATAAAATTTGGTAGTTACCGTCTAGCTCGGTGTAAAAAAATTGCTAGAATGAGGCTTTAAAAAATTAAATATTAGACACTAAAAACGACCAGAACCCAACGGGACACGCTTTACAGTGTCGCCGCGAATGATGTATAACTTGTTGTTCAAGGGGATGCGAACCCAGACAGAGTTAATAATTTATATTAACCGCGCACCCCTTAACATTTAGTTAGATTTTATTGGATAGTACCTTTCTGCAACAAAGGCTCGTTTGGGTACTTCATTCTCAGTATTTGCATTTTTAGCTCGTCACACTCAGCTTGTGAGTTTTTTAAATGTTCAGCGTATTTGTCAAGTACCTCAATCAATTCTTCTTTTTTCATTTCGTATGTTTCGCCACGCTCCAGCATCATACCTTGTCCCATATAATAACCAGTCGCCATTTCAGTCTCCAAATCTAACTCAGCAATCAAGCGGAACGCACCCCAACCGATTGCTAGTAATTGTTTAGTTTGTTGGCAACATTGCCGTTGTTTATATCAAGAGGGTGCGTCCTCTTATTGCACGGTAGTTAGTCGCTTTCAGGTTTAAAAAATTTTGAGTTATTGGCGATTGCAACGGTTTTGTTCATCGCTAGCTTTTGGTTATTTAAGCAAGTGAAGGCTAGGGCAGTCGTTATACCCTTTGTCATCAAGCTGTTTTGACTGTCAAGGTTGCTTTCAGTGCTAAATTGATAACAAAAAGCCTCGCTAAACAAAAAACTAAGGCGACTTTCTTCGCTATGCCGTTTGTAAAATTGTTCTTATTAGGTTATTTTTGAAGTCTGAAACGCGGCGGCTAGTTTTATATTTTCGTAGGTTTGGTTAAAGTGTTTTGTTGGTGCTTTAGCGTCTAACTTGGCATTCAACAAGGATAACACCCCAGCCTTTATTTGAGTTGTTTTTAATAATTTGGACAACATTTCACGGCTTATGTTGTTGTGGGGCGTTACCTGTTAATGCAATAGTTAGAGTTTAAGGTAGTAATTGTATGGCTGAAAAAACTGTTTTCAATCCATGTACTTTATGTGGCAGAGAAACAAATCATGACGTTCTTTATAGTCATACGGAGTCTGAGTTTGATTATAGAGTTGATACTATTTTTTCTATCGTTAAATGCCGTGGATGTTTAACAAGCAGTTTCCGTAAAGAGCAGCTTGAGATTGAAATTGCTTATCCTGATGAGGAGGATGGAGAGTGGCATGTTCCAAAAACAGTTTGGAATTTTCCAAAAGTCTTAAAAGGTTACAGAGAGTTAGATGATGTTTGGGGTTTGCCCACTATCGTGAAGAAAATTTATTTGGAGTCAGTTTCCGCTATTAAAGAAGGCTCTTATATTTTGGCAGGTATTGGATTAAGGGCTACTATTGAAGCTATTTGTAATGATAAAAATATATTAGGAAAAACCCTCGATAAACGCATTGATGGTTTAATAAAGCAAGGTTTTATTTCCCAAAAAGACTCGGAAAGATTGCATGCTATCAGATTTATAGGTAATGATGCTGCTCACGAAATTAAGCCGACAGAGCTTAATACACTTTTAATTGCGCTGCGAATTACTGAGCACCTCATAGTTAGTTTATATATATTAGATGATGAGTCCAAAGGGGCATTAGATACTATAATTAGAAATTATGCTGACTTTATAAAATTATTAGAATCGAAGTTAGTTCATTTTAATGCTAATGATGAGTTCCCTCTTGCGAAATTTTTAGGCAAAGATGTACGGCGGTTACATGGGTATTTTCAAATACATGAGGCGGAATTAATTTCTCAAATAACATCGGGGAATTATACAAAATTAACTCTTGGTGTTTTTGATAAATTTAATAACTCAAGAGATAGTTTGCAGCATTTCAAAATCGTATAACTCTAACTTACGCTTCAACTGCGACAAGTACCCAGCCGATTGTTGTGTTATTTTTTATGGTTCTGAGGTAATCTCAGTTTTTAATTTTGTTGTGGGTACTTGCGCGTTAAGCGGGTAGTTAGACAATTATGAGGGAGGCACTATGGGTTTAATACGTTATTATGTTGCTGTTTCAAAAAGCCAATTAGAAGAAATATCTAAAGATTATGATGATTACGAAGAAGCTGTGGATGATGTATGTAACGAGCGTAGTGACGATGTGTGCAAATTAGGCGAAGAATTTATTCTGATTGAGTTTTTGGTTGGCCAATATGCTGAAGGGTTTGACAATACATTATCCATTCCCTTTAAAGATGTGATAGGTAGAGTTGATTTTGATGAACGTCAAGAATTTTATCTTGATGTTAATAGTGTCCGCCTGATAGCAGATAAGTTTAATAAATTTAGCGATGATGAATTTAGGCTTAGATTTAATTCGATTGAATTTAAAGCAGAGTTAGAACAAAATAAATTTATGAGAGATATATTTTCTCATTTAGAGTTTGGTAGTGGTGTAGATTTTGGCGATGAGTCTTATTTTCAGGGTTTATTAGATTCATTTAGAAAGTTGTCAAATTTTTTTATAAGTGTGGAAAAGAAAAAATACGTAATACTTTTTTTCGATGTCTAACTTCGGCTTCAACTGCGACAAGTACCCAGCCGATTATTGTGTTATTTTTTATGGTTCTGAGGTAATCTCAGTTTCTAATTTTGTTGTGGGTACTTGCGCGTTAAGCGGGTAGTTAGAGTTTTATGGACGTAACTAAATTTCAAATAGAAATATGTGCAAAATTTAATTCTGACTTTTTGCCATCAAATTCAAATGAAAAAGTTGGTATAGCCTTAAATACGATAAAGCTACTTCCATTAAATGCCTTACGCGTAAAGCCAGAAAATGGTGCTTGTGGTTGGTATATTTGGGGGGGAGATAATCTTTCTAGTGACGTTGGATTTTTTCAACCATTACATGTTAGTCACCTTGAGAAATATACGCCTGAGTTAATACCGTATCTTTCACTTAGTGTTGGTTGGAGAGTATTACTAGCAGCAAATTATGAAGATGTTTGGTATGATGACTCGTTACTTACCTGATTTTAGTTATTTATTAATTTCGTAGAATTAACTTTAGTTTCATTTATGTCCTATAAAGTTGATTCTGCATTGTGGCTACTCTAACTCGTGCGTCAAGTGCGACAAGCACCCAGCCGATTATTGTGTTATTTTTTATGGTTCTGAGGTAAGTCTCAGTGGTTTATTTTGTTGTGGGTGCTTGCGCCTTACGCTCAAAGTTATACGCTTCAGCGGACTAAGTTTAACTATTACGCTTTTGTTCATAAACTTTCATTTAACGTAGGTATTATTGCAGTGAAATGCTTACTTGTTGCTCTGTTTTTCTTGTTGCCTATTATTGCAAATGCTGCTTGCTGGGAAGAGTTAGCTGAGGCTGATGACCGAAAAATTTTTATTGACGTGTGTTCTATTGTTAATGAGAGCGGCTACAAAAAAATATGGTTTAAGGAAGAATTAAAATTATATAAAAATTTAAAAGATAGTTATTATGACTCAACAAAAAATTTGTCATATTTTGACTGTGGAAAAAACATAACTTTTGTAACACAACAAGAGTTTTACAATAAAGATGAGCTTGTTTTTTCAGAAAAATATAATCCAAAAAATACAAAAGAAGAAATAATTCCTGATTCAATAGGCGAAGAAATGCTAAAAGCAGCCTGTGGGAAAAGAAATACTAAATACAAAAAACATCAAATTAATAGAGAAGAGATTATCTCAAATAAGTTAAATAAATCTAATGAATGCTGGAAAAGAGATTTTTCGGTAGGAAATACATATACTACAGATGTTAATGTATGTTCAATTCGTATAGATACGAAAGCAAATACATATAAAACTTATATTAGATTCAACTACTTTCTTACCCAAAAATTTTTGTCGTTTAGCGCAGATAAAGAATACTACAATACACACACCACTGAATTAAATTTTGACTGTAAAAGCAATATTGATTTTTTTAATAATACCAATTATTATCTTGATGGGGTTTTTGTTGCGAGCAGCACATTCCCAACTGGTTTTGTGGATACATCAAAAGACATTAACCAAAATATAATAAATAAAACAAACAGCATACTCTGTCCTTACATCTCAAAAATTATTAAATCGCAAGAAAAAATACTAGGCATAGACAAAATTCCTGATAATTTTTGCTGGCAAGATATTTTTGTAAATAAAAGCATAGGCTTCTATTTTGATAGGTGTACTGTTATCAAAGAAAATAAGCTAAAAAGAAAAGCTTGGTTTAAAACAGTATATTTAGATAAAAAGCCATCAGAAAATACAAAAAATGTGTTTTATGACAAAGTTATCAGTCAAAAGCACCTTAACTGTTCAAATAAAAAACTATCAGAAATACAAACATACTCCTATTCCCCCAACAACATTATTGTTGAGAAGGATATTACACCATTAGAAAAATACACTTATTACGCATCCATAGCGGAATCAGAACCATATAAGAAGATGTTCAGCCTCGTATGCTCTCAGTAGCAAAAATCCGCTAAATCAAGTTTCAGTTATGTATTATGGGCTTTTAACTTTAGGCGTATAACTTAGCAATCAAGTGCGAAAAGTACCCAGCTAATTACTGTTAAACTTTCCGCGCTTGTGCTTTCTGTGTTAATGTTTATATCAGTAGGGTACTTTCGCCTTATTGCAGTAGTTAGGGTTTTATTATGGATAAGATAATTTATATATTATTAATTTTGATAATAACTATGTTTGGAATGGGAAGTATATCAACAATAGTTGTAGGGATTCCTGAATATGACTCTTTAGACTTGTTAGAAGGTCGATTAACTTCTCAAGGAGATTGCAGTAAAGGTAAAGGAACATCATATATACCTATTATTGTAAACTCAAATGGAAGTACACATTCACTTCTTCTTCCATGTACCGCAGAATTGAATTTATTAAAAAATAAAATTGATTTATCAATAGAAATTCGTAGTAGGCAAATTTCACCGCATCTAATTGATCCACCTGAGATGGAAGTTTGGAGTGTTAAAGCTGATGATGCTGAAGTTTATAGTTATGAGGAGCGAGTAAAGCGGCATAATAATACGAGGTGGTTTAATATTGTCTTTTTGATTGCATGTGCAGCGATGTGGATTTTTCTTTTTAGAAATATATTTCAAAAAAGGGCAAAAAACTCAAGTGAACAACCCTAACTTTCGCATCAACTGCGACAAGTACCCAGCCAATTATTGTGTTATTTTTTATGGTTCTGAGGTAATCTCAGTTTTTGATTTTGTTGTGGGTACTTGCGCGTTATGCGGGTAGTTAGAAATATTACATTGGAGATTTTTAATGGAAGATGCTTTTGAATTTGTCATTAGAATCATATTAAACTTTATAACTGTAATATTTAAATTTTTATATGCCTTAATTCAAGTAATCATTTTTGATATATTTGTGAATCTAATAAAATATACCCTAAGAATTATAGAGGGGATTTCATTTTTCTTAGGTTGTTTGCTGTTTTTAAGCATCCCTAATATTAGTGAGATTAAGTCTGCAATAAGAGATGATTTTTTTTGGGGAATATCAGAAGATGGAGATGTTATTTCTCCACTTCTTGAAGGAGAAACTGAAAACCAAGATAATATATTTAATTTAAAAATCTTAGGGCTAGGGTTCTTAATTCTGTCAATAGTTTTTGGTGTTGTGTATTTCTAACTTGCGCTTCAACTGCGACAAGTACCCAGCCGATTATTGTTCACTTTTTTATGGTTCTGAGGTAATCTCAGTTTTTAATTTTGTTGTGGGTACTTGCGCGTTAAGCGGGTAGTTAGTCGCTTTCAAGTTTAAAGGTATTTGAGTTATTGGCGATTGCAACGGTTGATTTCATCGCTAGCTTTTGGTTATTTAATCAAGTGAAGGCTAGGGCAATCGTTATGTCCTTTGTAATCAAGCTGTTTTGACTGTCAAGGTTGCTTTCAGTGCTGAATTGATAATAAAAAGCCTCGCTAAACGAAAAACTAAGGCGACTTTCTTCGCAATGCCGTTTGTAAAAATGTTCTTATTAGGTTATTTTTAAAGGCTGAAACGCGGCGGCTAGTGTTATTTTTCGTAGGTTTGGTCAAAGTGTCTTGTTTATGTTTTAGCGTCTAACTTAACGCTCAAGTGGGATAACGCCCCAGCCAATAATTCTTCACTTTTTGGCATTTCTGAGGTAGTCTAAACTTTCAATTTTGCTGTGGGGACGTTACCCCTTAGCGTGGTAGTTAGGCATATTTGTCTGGAAAGGAGAATAAAATGGTACGGATTATGCCGCTCTTATTGGCTTCAAGCGTATGTGTAGCTCAAGAGCTTCCAGCACTAAACGCAACGGAATTATTTAAATCATTAACGAGTTGTACTTCTGTCGATTTAGGCTCTTGGAATCATCCAACAAAATCATTACTTATACAAAAAGGTGCTAAATTAGAGAAAGTTCAACTTTGTAACAATAAGCGGTATCCAGTTTTTTATGTGGATTTTCCATATGACCCTCAAGGTCAAACTAAGGATTATTTTTTACCACTTTATTCGGAAATGAAAAAAGCAAATGGTGGTTGGCCTTATTCGTTTGTTGCCACAAGTGACAATACAATAATCTCAGTCAAATATGGTAAAAAAAGCATGAATGTAGAGTACGAAATGTATAAGCCATAAATGCCTAACTTTTGCGTCAAGTGCGACAAGCACCCAGCCGTTTATTGTGTTATTTTCGGATTCAGTGATTACTGAGTTTTTGTTTATTTTGTTGTAGGGTGCTTGCGCCTTACGCGGGTAGTTAGGTTTTATCTGTGTAACCATAAAACAAAGCCCATGCCTTGTTTGTCTTAAAAAATAAATCATCTAATTGCTTACCAATCGCGGACGATTCTTTTCTAAGCACTCGTACTCTATTTATCAATTCGGCATCAATTTTGTTCCCAGTATTAACAACACAAATTTTGCCTTTTATTTTCTTTTCAACAGCCAAAGGCATTTGTTTAATTAAATCAAATAATTCATTCTCAATCGGCTCAAGTTTCTTATCCAAAGCAATATATTCGTCAGTTACAATAATTTTAGGTGCTAAACGCCAATCTTGCTTAGCCTCAAGCGGTTTTCGTTTGCGCTTTACAATTTCTTTTTGCTCTATAAAATCAAAATAACTTTGCATTGTTTACCTACAACCTAACTCCACGCTCAACAGTGACAACACCCCAGCCAATCGTGTAGTATTTGTTTATGTTTTTAGCAACACCTCACAGTTTAATATCTTTGTGGGGTGTTGCACGTTAGCTCAATAGTTAGAACTACATAGGTGAGAAAATGGAATTAGATGATAATCAATTAACAGCTATAAAAAGATTATTTGATATACTATGGGATAATGTTGAATGCTCTAAAAGTGCATATCAAGAATTTGAAGACTCTTTTGGCGATTACTCAGATGATAATGATTCATTATGTCTTTTGATTTGGGAAAGATTTAATTCCTCTTTTGCGTGGAATAGAGCTTTTGAGTTCCTTTATGAGTTAGAGATTTGGAAGCAAAAATATGAAATTGATATTGAGTTTCCTTATAGTATAGGTGAAGGTGAAGAAAGGGAAATCACTTGGGATGATATAAAAAATGATATAGTTGAATTGCTGATAGATAATGGCTTTGATTTGTGGTCTGCTGAGATAGATACAACAATTTACTTACGTATTGTAAAAGTTAATTATAGAGATGAAATATTTTCCATTGTGGATTATCTTGGTATAGATATTGATTTATTTGATAAAAGCATATTTGTCCTGTCCCATCCAAAATATAAAGCTGTATCAGTTGATTAAGTTCTAACTTGGCATTCAACAAGGATAACACCCCAGCCTTTATTTGGATTTTTTATAATAATTTGGATAACATTTCACGGCTTATTTTGTTGCGGGGTGTTACCTGTTAATGCAATAGTTAGAGATTGATATATGGAAAAAATCATCAAGTTTTTATGTTGTGGATTGGCTGTGTTACCACTATTTGCGAATGCTTTGGATAGCACACCATTTGATTATAAATCTGAAAATAAAGAAGTTTTAGACTACGAACAACAAAATAAGCCTTCAAATATCAGTTGCGATGAAATAAAAGCACAGCCTGTTGAAAAAAGAGTTCGTAGTCAGGAAAGTGTACGGTGTATTTTTGATTCCAATGGTCAAGTTTTGTTTAATTTGTTCCAAAAAGCTTTATTAAAAAATCCATCTATTGAAGGTAAGATTATTTTTGATTTAGTTATTTTGCCATCAGGTAAAGTTGCTCCGCAAACATCATTTAGTATCAGTGAGCTAAAAAATGAAAAACTTGAAAATGATTTATTGAGTGCCGTTAAAAACTTTGATTTTCTACCAGTTTTAGACTCTGCAGAATGGCATACAAAATATTCAGTAACTTTTTATCCTTATTAAACTTAAGCGTAGTGTATGCTATCTCTAACTTACGCATCAACAGCGACAAGCACCCAGCCGATTACGGTGCATTTTTTTATGGTTCTGAGGTAATCTCAGTTTTTATTTTTTTTGTGGGTACTTGCGCGTTATGCGAGTAGTTATGCACAAATGTTAGTACAGAAGGGAAACTATAATGATCAAGAAGATGGGGCAAAGGTTTGATGAGCTTAATGTACAACTTAATGCTATCGAGGCAACTGTCAGTACTGATTCTAGCAAAAAAATTGATAACGACATGTTTCTTGGCTGGAAAGTAAAAACAAAAAATTTACTTGTTAACGCATGCGGTGAAAGCTCTCAACATTTTCAAGCTTTTTTAAAAGCAGAAACTCCATTTCCTATGGAGGGAAATTATTACGTTTTAAAAAGAGTTAGTGCTGTTTTTCTCGCAGCAAAAGAAGATTTTGAAGGAGGTTATCTAGCCTCTTTAAAAAGTCTTGTCCAAGCAGAAGTATTTGAAAGCGAATTAGAGCAGGCAAGTGAATTGTTACGAAGTGGCTATAAATTAGCGTCAGCAGTTATCGCAGGTGTTGTTTTGGAGACAGCACTAAGAGATCTTTGCTCTACTCATGGCTTACCAATTGGTAAGTTAGACACAATGAATGGTCAGCTTGCTAAAGCAGGCATTTATAACAAACTTCAACAAAAACGAATAACTGCTATTGCAGACATTCGTAATAGTGCAGCTCATGGTAAGCCAGAAGAATTTAATGATTCCGATGTTGAAAATATGATTAAAGACATAGAAAGTGTACTGCTTAGTTACTTGGCATAACAAGTTGCTGCTGCTTAGTTCAGCGTTACGCTAGATACTAAATCTAATTGGTAAAAAGCATAACTTTCGCGTCAAGTGCGACAAGCACCCAGCCGATTATGGGGCTATTTTTGAATTCAGTGATTACTGAGTTTTTGTTTATTTTGCTGTAGGGTGCTTGCGCCTTACGCGGGTAGTTAGGTTTTAAAAGGGGGAATTATGACTGAATCTGATGCTGATGGAATTTTTCATCTAACTAGCGAGAATGAAGAGTTAATTAGGAAATTATGTGAGCTTTTTTATTGGGATGATTTAGACTATGCTAAGAAATGTTTTAGTTCTTGTATATCTAGTTTGGATGAAGGCATGGATATATGGACTGCGACACACATGATTGCAGATGGTTTAGATTTTTATAAGTTTGAATGGAACGAAGGATACATGGTTTTAGACTCTTTAAAAGCTTGGGCGAAGCGTTTGAACCTTTCTGTGGATGATTTGAATGAAAAAAGTTATACAGGAGATCTTCCTGACGCATTGTGGAACGCTGGTGCATTCCTTAGTCGTTATAACATAGTATTATGCGAGCTAACTGATGGTGGAACTTTGACTTTTGTCAGTATTTCACGCTCAGAGGATGAAGAAGTAATAAGTAATATATTTAGTAAATTAGATCTTGGTGAATGAGTGTCTTGGTTTTTAAGGCTTAAAAAACCTAACTTCGCGCTCAAGTGGGATAACGCCCCAGCCAATTACAGGGCATTTTTTGATGATTCTGAGGTACGTCTCAGGTTTTAGTTTGCTGTGGCGACGTTACCCCTTAGCGCAGGTAGTTAGAGTGTTATTGCTAATACAAGCATGGAGTTATATGATGCAAGACCAAGCTAAAACTAAAAATCAGGGAGTTGAAGTGAAAGGAATTAAAACTATATTTATTGGTACTTTGCTTTTATCAAGTCTAATTAGCGCAAGTGTATACGCCTTTAGTGATGCACAACTATGCCAAGCTGGTATGGCTACTAGTGATGGTCATAGTGCAAAAGCAGTCAAAGTAATTTCGTCTAAAAAAGGGCTTGTAGACGTGTCTTATCTGCGCCCCGAAGATAAAAAACATTTTAAATATCGGTGTAAAATTACGCCTTCTGAAGTTTTATGGATGGATGAATACTCAGGAGGAAAATGGAGTAAAAATACTCGAATTTTTTACAAAGTCTTGGCAAAAAATAAACTTGAAATCCGTGTTACATTTTCAGGGGAACTTCCTGAAAATAGTCAAGATGCTGATATTCGGTTGTTTTCAAATAAAGACTTCTAGTAGATTTAGCGTAAAGGGCTTGTATGAAAAAAATCAGTGTTATTTTTCTTTTAATGCTTATATCTGCATGTGCGGCAAATCATGTTGCGCCACAAGCACAAAGTATTGAAATCGTTAATGAGTTGCCCGACAAAACTAAATGTGCTTTTCTTGGGGAAGTGGTAGGCTCTCAAGGTAATTGGTTTACTGGAGATTACACTCCAAACGCAAACCTGATTATTGGTGCAAGAAATGAATTACGGAACGAAACATATAAACTTGGCGGTAATGTTGTGTATATCCAAGATTCTAAAAACACAAATGCTTGGGGTTCTCTTGGTACTACAAATAGTACAGCTATTGGCAAGGCATATAAATGCAATAATCAGTAAGTTGATATAAGTGCTAGTAGCCACTCTAACTTGCGCGTCAAGTGCGATAACACCCCAGCCAATAACGGTGCATTTTTTTGGTTTGCTGAGTCAATCTCAGGTTTTAAATTGTTGTGGGGTGTTACGCCTTACGCTAATAGTTAGATGGAATATAATATGGGATATTACACAGCATATAAGTTAAGCATAGAGTCCAAGAATGGTAATTTAAACCAACTTGATGTTATTTCAGACTTAAGAGAAAATTGTGAAAGTGCAGAAGGAGCTTTAAGCCAAACTGGTGATTATGGCGATTATCCTTGTTCTTGGTATGATCATGAAAAAGATTTATCTCTATTCAGTCAAAAATATCCTGATATTTTATTCATTTTATCAGGAGAGGGCGAAATTATTCGAGATACATGGAAGTGTTATTTTAAGAATGGTAATTTTCAGAAAAAATATGGAGTAATTAATTTCCAAGAATTAGATTTATCGACCGTGAAATTAAAAGACGATTCTAATAGTACATTTATATTTGAAAATGATAAAAGATACTTCTTTAATTTAGAAGCAGATAAAAATTTTCAGCTTGATATTAAAATACTTATGAGCTTAATTAGTGATTTAAGAAATTCTTATAATGGAGCAAAAATTAGCCTAGATGAAAATGGGGAGTTTAATGACTCTGTTGATTGGAGTAATTGCGATAATGATTTAATAAATTTTAGTAAAAACTATCCTAATATAATTATCAAGATTGGCTGTGTTTTACCAGATTTTGAAGATAATAGAGATTGGTATTCAATAAAAAATCTATGGTGTAAAGATTTTTATAACGGCAATTTGAAAGTATGGAAAGCCTTTTGGTATTATAATAAGCCTAGTATAGAATTTGTGGCGTAATCCATCTAACTTCAGCGTCAAGTGCGACAAGCACCCAGCCGCTTATTGTGCTATTTTTGATGGTTCTGAGGTAATCTCAGTTTTTAATTTTGTTGTGGGTGCTTGCGCCTTACGCGGGTAGTTAGGCATTAAACCTTAAACAATTCATAACGCGCCTCAAATGGTTCTACATCATTTTCAGAGTCAAAATTAAACTCACCGTCCCATATTTGTAATTGTAAAACCATTGCTTTGCAACAGTCAGTACAAAATCTAAATGAATGCAGTTTTCCCTCAAAAGATTCAACTATATTTCTGCTTAGTTTGCCTTTGTGTACAATTCCATAGCAATGTTGGCAAACATAGTCTTTTCGTGCTTTGACCACTTTGTCTTTAATTCTGTTTACATCAAAATTATCCCCATCGAACGGGTCAAATTCTGTAATGCTGCTAAAAATGCCTAACTCCGCGCTCAAGTCAGATGTCAACCCGACCGCATTTTGTGTTTCTGTTGTCATTTGTGTATCCTCTCAGTTGTTTAGTTTGTTGTGGGTTGCCACTGCTTAGCTCAATAGTTAGGCCGTCTGTTGTCGTGTGTAGTTAGTTTTTTTTGGTATTTCACATTACGAAATTTCAAGTAAATTGGTGTTTTTCCGTTCTTTTCTTGTGCGATTGTTACGCGCTGCACATTCAAAAAGTCCAGTCTAATACCTGAAGATTTCGCGTGTAAAGTTATTGCACAGTAAAATATCTCAAGTAAATCAGTGTGTTGCTCGTTCATGTTGTGCGTTCTTACTCAATCAAACGAAATTTGAGCTACAAACTGAAATTATATTTATTGTCTTGCGCTAATGGTTTGGTTACTTTCTTTGCTACACATTCATTGAAAAAGTGCTAACTTAATCATCAGTAAAAGTAGGGCAGTTTAAAGTCACCCAAAAATGGCCAACAAGTTGTTTACTTTTTGGCGGTTGGTCAGGTAAATTAGTGGTGTAGTTTTGGTTGTTAGTCGTGTTATTAAGTATTTGCCCTAACTAAGCACTCAACACTGACACCACCCCAGCCGATTACTACGTTATTTTTAATAATTTTGATAACCTTGCTCATGCTTACTTTGTTGTGGGGTGGCGCAGGTTAGTGCGGTAGTTAGGCGAGCAATATGGAATGTCCCAAGTGTAAAGGAAAGCATCTTCAAGTACCTATTGAGCGCAGAGCAATGGAGACTTTTACTTGCAAAACTTGTGGGCATAAGTTCGATGTGCATTGTCTTTATCCCATTCCAGAAAGCTATCGGAGCAAGCATGTGCTTTTTTCAGGAGTGCATATTGTTTCAAATCATACCGAGGCAATAAAAAACTTTACAAAACTTAAAAAGATATTAATAGACTGTGAATGGTTTGATCTTTCGCAACTCGAAAAGCAATATCTCGAAGGAAAATTTACTTGGGATCTCGGCCAGTTTTTAGATATTGAAGTAGAAAGAATAAATGAAAAATGTAGAGAGCTTTCAATTCAAATCACATTTGATAGGAAGGTTGCTGGATCAGAAAACTGAAAACATCAGCCTAACTTTTGCGTCAAGTGCGACAAGCACCCAGCCAATTATTGTGATATTTTTGAATTCAGTGATTACTGAGTTTTTGTTAATTTTGCTGTAGGGTGCTTGCGCCTTACGCTAGTAGTTATACCTAATTCTAATGGGAAAATTAATATGGAACTTGAAGAGAAAATAAAAAATAAATTTAACGAGCTTATTTCTAATGGAAACTCCCTTAAATTAGGCAATCAATATGGTCAAGTTAAAAATAGTGAGCACACATATTCTTGTAAGGGTTGGCTGGCTTCTGCACAGAATCTTGTACACTTAGTTGTAAGTAGTCCTACCAGTCCATATAGGAAATCAGTCGATAATATATGTTCAAAAGAGAAAGGGTATTGCATACAGGAGTCAGTTGGTGAAATCACCCTCATACTTAGTGCTCTTCTTTTGGATATTGAACAGGGTTTATTAGCTTCAGTTGAAAATCAAACAAAGGCACTGGTATTCGATGATTTTCTTGATCATGCAAAGGCTTATTCGAAACGAAAAATGAAGAACGAAGCAGGCGTAATTGCAGGAGTTGTTTTTGAGGATACACTTAGAAATATTTGTAGATCAAATACTATTGTAGAAGCTGGTGTTAGTCTTGATCAGTTGATTACAGAGCTAACTAAAAGGGAAGTTTTAACACAGGTGAAAGCTAAAAGAGCCAGAGTTTCAGCTCATGTTAGAACTAAAGCTACTCATGCTCAATGGGATGAGTTTGAACTTACTGATGTAAACATAACAATTGAGTTTACTGAAGAGTTAATTAATACTTACCTTGCTTGATATTTATCGACAGCGTTGTAGTTCGATATTGGTATAACTTTCGCGTCAAGTGCGACAAGCACCCAGTCAATTATTGTGTTATTTTTGAATTCAGTGATTACTGAGTTTTTGTTTAATTTGTTGTGGGTGCTTGCGCCTTACGCGGGTAGTTAGGCTTTTGTTAGGAATGAAATCATGGATTCAAAGACACTGTTTTTAAAAACACTGGCTGACATAGATACAAGAATATTGCAAACGGATCCGTATGAAATTCTACTTATTGCTGGTTTGCTACGTAAGCTTTTTCTTGATGATTTTCCACTCGTAGATCAAGTAAATCGCGAATATAAGCTAAAGATACAATTTGAAGTGACCGTGCAATTTAATAAGCCAGAGGATGGTGATACGAAATCTCTATGGTCGGTGCAAGATGGTCTTGATCCAGATACTGCTATGAGTGGAAAGCAGCGAAAATTAATTTCTCGTGATCAATTCTTTCAAGAAACAGTTGCTATGGTGTTTGGAAAAGTTTATTCAGTACGTGACGTGATACAGTTCGAAGCTAATGTTGCTGGGGCTGTTCATGCAGGTGTGGCAAAAACAGAAAAAGAAAAGGTATTGCACGAAGTTGGTCAATTTTTAGGTATAGGGGGTTATGCCCCCACACTTCGTCAATTGTTAGCAATTGCTCGTGTCACATTGAAAGCACTCAAGCCACTACGTGATGCAGCATCAGCAGTCTAGACTTTTTATTTTGTATGGCACTTGCCTAACTTTGCGCTCAAGTGGGATAACACCCCAGCCGATTATGGGGCATTTTTTGATGGTTCTGAGGTAAGTCTCAGTTGTTTATTTTGCTGTGGGGCGTTACCCCTTAGCGCAGGTAGTTAGATTTTAGTCGAGTGAAGCTATGAGTTACAAACAAGATGATTTTGAAAGTGTTATTGCAATGTTTCAAGATATAAACTCACCTTTAAATAGATATGCCTCATTTGATTATTGCTATAAGTATTTTCAGGAGTCATCTAAAGATGATTTGTTGGCAGACATTGAGAAAAGCTGCTTAGTGATTGGGTTTTACTTGGCTAGTTGGGGCATGCTCAGAGGCTCAAGTTTTTTGTTAAATAAAAGCCTTAAATATTACGAACCATTGGTTTTGTATATTGCTAATTTAGATAAAAAAATATGGGAAATTGATGTTGATAGTTATACGGACGAAAACATAAAAATAATATGCGACATCTATCATGATATTCAGATTTTAATAATAGATGATAACAACGCGCACTTAACTTTGGTCACAAAGATCATGCTCGGAGTTTTTGGCTTTGTTCCTGCTTTTGATAGATATTTTACAGATGCATTTAGAGCAATTTTCAAGGGAAAGTCTGCTTTTAGAAGTCTAAATGCAAAATCTCTAAAATGTATACATGAGTTTTATATAGACAATAAGTCTGAAATTGATAAAACTTCACAAAATACATTTGTAATTGATTTTAAATCGGGCATTACAACAAGCATAAATTATAAAAAAGCTAAAATTATTGATATGTACGGTGTTATGAAGGGTGGTTAACAAATCTAACTTTTGCGTCAAGTGCGACAAGCACCCAGCCAATTATTGTGTTATTTTTGATGGTTCTGAGGTAGTCTCAGTTTTTAATTTTTCTGTGGGTGCTTGCGCCTTACGCGAGTAGTTAGTCGCTTTCAAGTTTAAAGCAGTTTGAGTAATTGGCGATTGCAACGGTTGAGTTCATCGCTAGCTTTGGGTTATTTAAGCAAGTGAAGGCTAGGGCAGTCGTTATGCCGTTTGTCATTAGGCCGTTTTGACTGTCAAGGTTACTTTCAGTGTGGAATGGATAACAGAAAGCCTCGCTAACCGAAAAACTAAGGCAACTTTCTTCGCAATGCCATTTGTAAAACTGTTCTTATTGGGCTATTTTTGAAGTCTGAAACGCAGCGGCTGATGTGAAGTTTTCGTAGGTTTGGTTAAAGTGTCTTGTTTGTGCTTTAGCGTCTAACTTGGCATTCAACAAGGATAACACCCCAGCCTTTATTTGAGTTTTTTATAATAATTTGGATAACATTTCACGGCTTATTTTGTTTTGGGGTGTTACCTGTTGATGCAGAAGTTAGG
>Ga0247722_10000854_pt1 | contig 17726 bp, 41 predicted proteins | sample MSEWelMarce3H_FC_FD_189094 | JGI IMG/M metagenome (GOLD analysis project Ga0247722, IMG submission 189094) | Subsurface sediment microbial communities from gas well in West Virginia, United States - MSEEL Well Study Marcellus 3H_FC | ecosystem: Environmental > Terrestrial > Deep subsurface >... | reverse complement strand
TTCATAACCTTTATTTTTTTATAAAGATAATACTTATTTCTTAATTATCAAATAAATTCATATACGTATTTATACTCATATAATAAAAAACCCCCACCATTATAGTGAGGGTTGTTGTATTATTTCATACGAAGAATTCCGGGTTCATTGTGGATATCCCTAATCTTTAATTTTAATGAACTATTTAACCACATTTTAAGTATCTCTTGTGTCTTGGGTGGTTCCACATTAAAGAAATTATTTAGATTATCCCACACCTCATTTTTAATATAGGCAACTTGGTAACCCTTATCGTATTTTAGTATTATATTACCACCAATCATGTAGTAAACATCATTAACCCGAACATCTTCTATCGCTTTAGCCATATTATACCAATATGTTTCATTTAAAAACTTTAGACACGCAATAATAAGTTTTCTATCATTATCCCCGCCCATTATCTCTTGTATTCTTTCTATGTTCTCTTTTAAATTCATATTAATAACTTTTTCCTGTTCCTTTATGTATTAGTTTAATACATTCAGGTGATATATTCTCGAAGGTAACTATATGATGTTTGTAATCACCACCATCAAAATGTTTATCTTTGTACCATGTAACCCCCGCACATTCCGTGTCTATTACCCAAATGTCATCATCATAAGTAGAATCAAACATATCTTTTTCGTCTAATGAATCTGTGGCAAATACGGATGGTTTACATTCTTCATCACCACCTACGTGTTGTTGGTAACAATCCCCCACCGATACTTGTAGTCCGGTAAGTTCTATGTTCTCCCTCCATACAGGACTTGACTTATGAACAATGAATTTCCCCGGTGTGTGTTCATCACTTGCCGGAGAATATAACTCTTCCCTTAATATTCTTCTTATGGTTTGTTTTAAACTCATATCTTAATATACTGACTTAACATCATCCTAAATAGTTTATCTATTATCTCCGAGGGTAATTCTTCATACTTACGATAATACTTCATTACACCGGCTCCATGTTCCTTATGTACAACAATAGTCACATTACCTCTATGTAATCCTTCTATTTGATGTATTCTGTTTTCATCATCTGTTTTAACTCTAATCGGTCTTTGCCATATTTGTTCCATACTAATATAGTTCCCGTCATTTACTTTAACAAATTCGTCTTTGATATAATTAATCTTATCCTCATCTGTTAGGTATGAATCAATTAAATCATAGTCACCCACCATTTTAAATGTGCTTTCTATTCCCACGGTGTCAATCATGTTCCTTATAACCTTATCCATTCGGTCTTCAGTTATAACCCCGCCCATTATCTCGTGTATTCTTTCTATGTTCTCTTGTAAGTTCATATTATCTTAATTTGTTATGTTCCTCCACCCTAAACGGCTGTTACCAATAGTTTTTGTCCGATGATGTTACCTCTAATTTATAATGTTCCTCCACCCATTCCTTTGTTATGTCTTGTATTTCCTCATATTCTAATCCAAAAAAGTATTCCAAAAATGACCAAATCTTATCATATGAGATACCCACAGTTTTCGGTTTTTTATTATAATTAAACAATACCTTTTCGTCTTTCATAAAGAAAATTTGATTTGGGTGTTCTTCAATTTCATATGGAGTTAAATCTCCATACTCGGAGTTTAACCATTTAATGATTGTTCTATTTTTTTGACTTTCAGTTATTATCACTTTCATAACAATAAATATACATAATAATTCTTTGTGGTCTAAATCTTTATTCATATCTTTGCGTATAATCCTATTGCTATGACCCATAAAGATATTGATAAAATAATGAAACCCTATTGGAATGAGAAATTTACAGATATTGATAAAATAATGAAACCCTATTGGGATGAGAAATTTAATGATGCTTATCTTGGTGATTTTTGTGGGGAAGGTGAAGGTTGGTCTGATGATTGGTATGGAATCATTATAAAGAAACACGATGGCGTTGAGAAACTAATTGTGGGTTATCAATTACCTGATGATAATACCGACAATTGGTTTTATGATGGTGCCAGGTTCGATGGTGGTGAAAAGTTATTTAGTCTTGGCATAGGGGAATTTAATAAGGCCATGGTTAGATATATTAACGAGAAGTATAATTTGGAAGTTAAATCTGTTCTTTAGGATATGAATGATGAACGCATAGATAGGATAATGAAACCATATTGGGATGAGACACTCAAACACTCTTATCTTGGTAATCTTAACGAAAATGGGCTTGAAGATGTCTTTGGTCTTATTACAAAGAAACCCGATGGTAGTGAGGTCTTAATTGTTGGTTACTACATTCACTATAATAAAACCAAATGGTATTTGGCTGATAGTATGTTCGATGGTCACGATAAGTTATTTAATCTATCAATATTTGAATATAAGGACTCCTTGAGAAGATATATTAACAATAAACATAATTTGGAAGTTGAATTTGTTCTTTAACCCCGCCTTTATATGAACGACAATCTTAAACATAAAATCATTCAGTATCTAAACTCCGAGTATGGTGATATGTATACATTCTCCCATCGTAGTTTCCCGGAAGATATTTTTTATTTTAAAGGTCTTAAGATATACTTTGATTACGATGATATTAATCACTGCCTTAATGTTAATTACAATTATGTTTGGAAGGTATTGCAAAATTATATGGGATTTGAGTATGATGAAGTCCGCACATTACTTATGGAATGGTTCATTAATAAATACAAATTGGACATAACTCAGTGCCATTGTACTCATGAAAGTTCTCGGTGGCACTTTGTTGAATTGTGCTGTAATAATGAGAAACATGGATACCCTTACTAATCTCTCCGGTGGTGGCTGGAGTTAAATCCCCGACCCCTTTAAAATAAGAAACCCCGCCAATATGACGAGGTTTTTTTTTTAATTATTCAATACCCAAACTATCAAGGTATTTACTTGCTTCTTGTTGGCACATTTTTACTGAACCTTCATACCTATCTTTAAAATCGTAAGCAACGTCATCAATTGCTCTATGGATTTCAGAGTGCAATTCAATTAAAGCCCTTAGGTTTTCAAGAATTTCATAATCTCTTGAAGCATCTCCTTTAGGTCTTACATCTCCAATTAATTTTTTTACAACATCATAATTTGTCATATCTTATTCTCCTTTAAACATTTTTTCTAATTCTCGAGAGGTATATTCACCTATGTTGTCTAAACTCCCTTTAGGTTCAACAAATGGACCTTTACCTTTCGCATCTCCAATACTCCAGCTTAGTTTTTCCCTTACCCATTTATCTTTTTCAAAATTGAATTCAAAGTCTTCATTCCTTAAATAAATAATTCCATTCACAACTACCGTATGGTGTTCTCTTTTCCTTTTTGCTCTTTCCACTATTGTCATACCTTATTTCTTTTTAATTCCGTTAAACCATTTATTAAACACCCCGATGAGTAAGTTCTTTCTCCCCATCTCATAAGCATCTTTCGCAATTTGTTCCACCTCTTCTTCGGTGTATTTCTTCTTATCTTGTTCCTCTTTCCATTGAGCACCTTTAAGAAAGATATCCAACTCATCCAATTGTTTTGTGTCTAATGTCTCCACTATTTCCTCAATTGTTTGTTCCTTAACTATATCTTCAGGAATTGTGATTAAATAATTCCAATTATCAACACCGAATGTGTTATACTCATCAATCTTAACAAACTCACAAGTTGGGTTATTTATAAACCACGTTACAAACACATTGTCAATTCCTTGAACTCCATCCTCAATCAATTTCGGGTCTGTCGTTAGAATTATTTTTTCATAATCCTTTCTAACCTCCCAATAATCCTTATCATCAATAACCCCTTTTCTTACCAAGTCACCATCCAAATAATATGATAACCCAATATATTCTTTGGAAGTAATATAGATGTGGTGTCCTTCACCTCTCCAATTTGAATATAAATTTGGTATTACATCTTTACTGATGTATACCGCTCCGGTTCCTTTCGTTGGTAATACGTGTATGTTCTTCATGTTATTTATTTTTAAATTAAATCTTTACAATACTTCCAATCTACAACTCTTTCTCCATCTTGGAATGTTTTACTACCACTATAACAACACCATTTTTCAGTATCATTATCATAATAAACAACTTCATGCCATTGAGATAAACCCAAATCATTTTGATGTGTTATTTTAGCCAAAACAGATTCTAAATTAGTAGGTAATTCTTGTTTAGATTCTTCTTTTGGTGAAGTGTGTTTTTCAACTAAACTTATATACTCTTCCAAATTAGATTGTCCTTTAGGTTCTCCCTTAACTAAGGAGTTACCATAATCTCTCGCCCTTTGTTTTATTTCTTCCGGTGTTTCAGACATTATTCTGTCTTTTGTTTTAAATTTTTTGTTAAAATCCTCAATTGTTTTTCCGATTCTACCCATAGAAAACGCATCCTTTAAATCATCCTCACTATAACCTTGTTGGTGTCCTTCCATTCCCTTGGCCAATTCCAAATCAATCAATTCTTTTTTATGAATCAATTTCAATCTTTTACCTTCTTTCACAACAACATCGAAGGCATCATCATAAAGTTCTCTTTCATCATTATTTGAGATTCCTGATTGAATAATACACAACGCCTCAACAATACTTAATTTTTTCATATCTTATTTCTTTTTAATTATTTTTTCTAAAAACATTTCTTCTAATTCTCGAGAGGTATGATTACCTATATTATCAAGAGACCCTTTAGGTTCTACGAAAGGTCCTTCGCCTTTTAAATTTCCAATACTCCATTGTAGTTTTTTTCTCACCCATTCATTTTTTTGAAAATCAAATTCAAAATCTTCATTTCTCAAATAAGTAATTTTATCTACAACTACTCTATTGTGTTCTCTTTTCCTTTTTGCGCTTTCTACAACTTTCATAATCTTACTTCTTTTTAAATTTAGCGATGACTTCATCAAACTTTCTACCGCTCTGTGGATTAGGATTACCTACATTATCAATAGCCCAGTTTACCATCTCATTAGCGATTAATTCAACTTCGTTCTCATTGTACATGCGCTCCTGTCTCTTTAGTAATATCGCTAATGCTTTTTCTAAAGTTTGAATCACATCATCACTAAATACCTTGTCAGCTTGCCATTTAGCACCATTGATAAAATCTTCATCAGCATAACCTGTGAATCTCTTTCCATCTGCTACTCTATGTAAATAGTTAGTAGCAGCTTCTTCAAGTGTTTCTTGTTTGAAAAAATCATCACCGTTTGGTAAATTTGTCATAATCTCTTTTTCATTGGTTCCTATTGGCGCTGAAAGGTCAAGCGATTGAACTTCGTAGTGAGAGAAAGCTAATGCAGTACTTCCCCTTGTAACGGGATTATTCTGGTTTACTTGTTTATATTCTTTGTAAACATATACATTCTCACTTTTAGGATTCTTAATAAACCATTCTAGAAAATTATCATCAATAGATTGTACGCCATCTTTGATAAGTTCTTGGTCTGTAGCCAATATTACTTTTGATGCACTATAAACATCTTTAGATAATAAATAAGAAACTTGTACTAATCTACCATCCTTGGTGATTATATAATCATTTTCATTTATATCTTCTTCGTCATTAGTGATGTAGATATTAACCCCATTATGATTTCCATAACTTGTATATAGTAAAGTCCCTCCTACATTGTAGAATAGTTTACTCGGTTTGTCTGTTGGTAATACGTGAATGTTTTTCATGGTTTATTTTTTTTTAAATTGGTTGAGTATCTTTACATTTACTACATTTTATAACTCTATGACCTTGTTCAGATGTTAGGATATAGTTATGATTACAAGTTCTTTCATCTTGTTCTTGTTGCCATTTAGCACCTGCAATAAATCCATTTTTAGGATTTGATAAATATTCATTATATGGTTCGGGTAATGTTTCAAAATAAGTATTGGCAGCTTCTTCAAGTGTTTCTTGTTTAGGTTCTTCTTTTGGAATGATGATTTTGTATTCGTCATCATAAATTGGTTTCTTTCCATTTCCATCTATAAAACCTACAAACACTTCTTCTTCTATAATTTCAACCCTCTCACAACTCGGATTTTTCACAAACCATTCTAAAAACTCATCATCAATAGCTTGTACACCATCTTTGATTAAGTCTTGGTCTGTTATTAGGATTATTTTTTTAAATTCATCACCTATAATATCTTCAATACACTTATGAATTTTATTTTGATATAATGACCATTCTCCTGCTTTAGGTTTTTCTTCATCAGAAGTGATGTAGATGTTTTGAGGATAAGAATAAGGTATAAAACTATTTTCTTCTTTTGTTAAATAAAATCCATCGGATTTTAAATGTAACCTACTTGGTTTGTCTGTTGGTAATATGTGTATGTTTTTCATGGTTTATTTTTTTTTTACAAAGATAGTATATATTTTTCAATTACCAAATAAAATTATATACGTATTTTTACTCATATAAAAAACCTAATCCCTTTTTTGTTTATTCATTTCTTTTTTATACCTTTGTACATAATTCTATTCCTATGACACATAAAGATATTGATAAACTAATGAAACCCTATTGGGATGAGAAATTTAATGACTCTTATATTGGTGATTTTTGTGGAAAAGGCGAAGGTTGGAGTGATGATTGGTATGGAATTATTATGAAGAGACCCGATGGTAGTGAGAAACTAATTGTGGGTCATGAGTCAGGTGATGATAATAATATGTGGTTCTATGATGGTAGTATGTTCGATGGTGGCGAGAAATTATTTAATCTTGGTATAGGGGAATTTAATAGGACCATGGTTAGATATATTAACAAGAAGTATAATTTGGAAGTTAAATCGGTTCTTTAAGATATGAATGATAAATTAAAAAAAATAATATTCGAAAAACTAAACACGGACTTATCTAAGGTTGAGATAATTGCCCATAACGAATCCATTTGGTTTATTGATAGAGAGAATAAGTATTGGTGTTTAGAATTTGTGAAATCCGGTAAATTATATTGGAGATATCAATTCTTCACCCAATTCTTTGACCTATTCACATTGGATAGAGAAAGATTTGAACCACTAATAAAAGAATGGGTGGAGTCAATTCTAAATAGTGGTGTGGTATTAACTAAAACTTATAGTGATGGCTTTAATCCAAAGGTGGAGGCAGTCCTAAATAGTGGTGTAACATCAACCCACGAAATTGTTGGATTGTCAAATGATATTGTGGATTCAGTCCTAAATAACAGCATAACCTCAACAGAGGTGGAGTTCGGAGTTTTTAGAAATGAAATAGTGGAGGATGTTCTAAATAATGGTATAACATCAATGTCAAAACATAGTCATCCTTTGGGTCTTCAAGTTAGTGTAATCCTAAGTAATAGTATAACATCAAGTCGCCCCGCAAAAAAATCAATAACAATTGTAGATTCAGTTTTAAATAATGAATAAAAGATGTAAAGAAATAGAGAAGATTATAACCCCGTCAATTAAGGAGATGTGCCCTTACATTGATGTGGTTATTGTTAGATACTACGGTAAACGTGAACACTTTGGTCGCAAACCATATGAAGTTCTATTGGGCATTGATATGGATAATCTCGGTAAATTCAAACCCTATGAAGTAACTCAATATGTTAAAACCCTTGGTAAGTATATCCTATTCGATAAGGAATGGTTTATTAATGTCCCCCTTTATGATAAATCAAATTATCACCCCGTAAAATGAGTTTTACATCACCATCAAACATTCGTCGTATATTATTGAAACTACTTAAACCGGAACATCCTTTAATCTATGATATAACGGTGATGCATTTCCACGATAAAGGACAACACGGATATGAAGTGGCGATATACTATTCCACATATCGAATCCTTGCATCATTAAATCGTCAAGAGTTAATAGATGAAGCAGAAACCATATGTAAATCAATGTTGTCCCATCCTGACGAGTTTATGTATTCTGTAACATTAAAAGAACCATGCGAAGGTTATGAACCTCAACAATTTGAACTTTATTAAGTATTTATAAATTATGGAATATATTATTACAGAAGAACAAGACGAAAGAATTAATTTGAGACGATATCGGCTAATCTCATCTTATTTGGATGACTTATACGACATGGAAGTAAAAAAGAAATATAAACATAGTAATAATAAAGTTTTTATTTTTAGAGATAAATCAACCAACAAAACCAATATGGCAAACGAAACCGGTTATAAAACTTTAGGTCTTAATATAACACCAATATTTAACTCAATAAGAACTTTATTTCCAGACTTTTCAATTTATGAAATTAAGGAATCGTTAAAATATTACATTAAATTAAAGACCGAACAAGAAATCACCGATTTTCACTATACAACATGGGACTAAAATACATAATTACAGAAAGTAAATTAGAAAGTGCCATCATTAGTTACCTGAACGATAACTTCTATCCTGATTATGGATGGGCAGATAATTATCAAGAAGATGTTGATAAATGGGGAGACCTTGTTTTTTTCATTAATGATGTTGATTCTTACATTTATTATGGATGTAACGCAAATGCCGGTCCGGAAGATGAATTATTCGCAGATTACGGTCATCTACATAATTTTGAATGTCCTTTACTATCAATTTATCCGAAAGTTAGCCAACAATTAAACGATTATTTTGGTGATATGTGGAAACCCATATTTAAGAAATGGTTTGAAGAAAATACCGGACTAATAGTAAACCAAATAACTGACGCATACATTTAAGATGAAATACATTATCACAGAAAGCAGATTGAATGATATAATCTTCAAGTATCTTAACGATATTGATTGGGAGATTGCCGATTACACCGATTGGGAGTACGGTGAAATGACAAGATTATTCTTTAAAGGGGAATCTCAATTCCCCGAACACGCAATATTTGAAGCCTTTGATAGTGAAGATTGTGTTGGTGATGAAGAAGATAAGGACTGTCCAACTGAAAGAGTTTTAATGGTTAGTAAACCATTCTATCTTACACTATTAAATCTGTTTACACTACACAATGTAGAACTCCACCAAATATTAATTAAGTGGTACGAGAGTTACACTAACGAAACTATTGATGATATGTCATTAGGGTTCATAGATTAAAACAAAACACCCTAACTTTTTTTTGTATAATAATAAATAATTCCATATCTTTGTGGTCTAAATTATATTATTATGGCTAAAATGACCCCTGAGGAATACAAAAAATCAGTTATTAAAGGAATTGGAAACCCCATTGCACCTGTCTTAGTGTTCTTAGGTATCACCAATATTAAAGTCGGTGACCGTAACGCTTGGAAAAATAATAACGATTACTACTACTCAATTCGTGAGATTAACCCATACAACCCTTTGAGTTATATTGTAGCGGCGTTGTTCATTCCTGTCGCATTACTAATTAGGGGATTTAATAAAGAGTCATTCAAAGATATCAAATGGTTATTTAAATATAACTAATCACATGGAAGAACTTATATTAAAATACCTTAACAATAAATTTCCGGGTGAAATTAATTATCGTCCTGACACCACATTTATTCGTTTAAGTGTCGATGGGATGGATGTCGCAATATTCCACACATCAAAAAAAGACTTCATGTTTCATGTAAGACTATACAATGACATTAGGGTTTGGTTTGAAGGGGTACCAAATAATGTCATGAGAGAAGCAATCACAAGATTTTTATCCCCAAAGTTAGGTCCAAATATTAAGACACAAGAAGATATAAGAAAACATATTATGAAGCTATTATCGTGAATAATCGTTTAGAAATATTAGTCAGTGAATACCTCAACTCAATTGTTGGAGATAATCCCACCTTATCCGTATTAAGAAAAAGAGCCGGCTTTATTAGAGGGATTAGCGAATATATGTATAAGGAAACTTTTTATGTCAATGGAATTAGAGTTGGGTCAAAGTCACATGGTTCCGGTAGAATATCTATGGACTCCGATTTGTATGACAAAACAAGAAAATTATTTGGTTTAACCAATAGTAGTACCTCAACATATTTTAGAGAATGGTTAAGTAAAATCCCATCAGATGAAGAAATTAATATACGAATATCTAAACAATAAATACCCAAACGAATTTGTGATACATTATGTCCATAGTCGAGAGATTGCAATGTATTACAATGGTGAACGATTTTTATTCATGAACCCAAGGAGTGCATTTATTAGTTATCACATGAGAAGATTAATAGAAATTAAGGATTGGTTCGGTCAAATACAATTCAACGAATTAAGACCCATCATCAATAATTGGATATACGATAGATACAACACTACCAACGCAAATGAATTTCGGGACCACATTATGAATAATAAGGATATTTATAAATCATGAAGTATATTATAACAGAATCCCAATATAAAACCATTGTTGAAAGTAACAAACGAGTTGAGGTCTTCCAAGAACTTATCAATAACGAATTCAAACAAATTCAAGATATGTGTGAAGATGGTGATTATGCTCACTGCGACTCAATACCAAGTATTGAATACATAACTGTAACCGACGCCGAAACTATACCTTCAGAACATAATCCAAAGATAATCCTTAAAATTAACATTATGTATAATTTTATGAGATATAGAGATTACTCTGACTTCATTTATGAACTACAATATTTCATTAGAAAATCAACCGGACTACCGATTGACATACAATATGATGTAGTTAATTTAGAAACAAAACAATAGTACTAATATAACGAAGGTAATCATTACTCCCGTCATCTTGACGAAGGTAATATAACCACCTTTTTACCTTCGTTTTTTTTTGTTTATTCCAAACAATTTCATACCTTTGTCGTATGAGAAAACTACTAATACTATTATTCATTCGTGCAATTGTTAAGAATACAAATGACGCAATTAAAATATATGATGTAATCTTTAAAACCGAAAACAACAAACAACCTGAGTACGGTAATGTTTCCATCACCAAACCTCATCCAAAACCTGTAACCAAGAAAGAAGAACTATTGGAGTCATTAGAATTCTTGAAGAACAAAAAGGTAAAGACCAAACAAGATAAAGAGTCAATCGAAATTATCAACTCAGTATTAAAAAACATGGCATAATGGACCAACAGATTATGAAAATGATTGATAAATCAATTGTCCGGAATCACCCTGATATTATTAAATTGATGGGATGCATTGATAGTTCTTTTTATAATACAACCTTTTGGACTTATTTGTTTTCAGTCAATAAACAAATTCGGTGGAAAAAATATCTCGAAGTAAAAAAAGAAGTTGAAAGTATCTTAAAATTTACCGGAGACCATAATGATACATTGGTAATGGTCAACTTTGTATTCGAAGATAAGAACATTTGTTACAGATATGATAACAACGGAATTAAAAAGAAGTGGACATACGATAAAGAAAATCCCACCTAATTGGTGGGATTTTTTATTTAACTCTTGTATCTAAATTAACTAAACCATTTCTTTGTTTATATCCATCCAAAAATACTTTAATCTCTTCTCTAATTTTTCTTTCTGAATCCCAAGTTAAGTTTATATTTTTTCTTAAAATAACACTCACCACAGGCTCTTCAGTATCATCATTTAAAGACATAAATCTAACAGAATTTATCATTGGACTAAATTTTGTTGATTTCAACTCTCTTCTCAAATCAGGAAGTATTTTATCAGCAAATTTATGTTTATTTTTATATTTTACTCGATATCTAATATCGTCAATACCGAAATATCTATAATTAAGTCTTTTTTCTAAGTCATACCTCAACTTATCAGCAGATTCAATTTTTCCATCAATAACATCTTCAACATCAACCCAAATTGTAAAATTTAAGTCAATACCATTACCATAATCATGGAGATATATATTTCTAATATCATCAAACCCAAAATTCTTAATCTCATTAAGGTATAATTGATAGTTTTTTGGTAATTCCTCTATTTGTAAATAATTTGCCATATTTTAATTAAGTGCTTTAGAGGATATAATCATAACTTTATCAACCGGTAATTCATATGTTGATTCAAACCATTTACCAACAACAGTTTGAAGTGTGTTATAATCCAAATCAAATATATTTAATTTACTTAATTCTTCAGTGCCAACATACAATAAATCCCTATCATCACGATATATCATAACAATTTGACCATCTTTCATATACCTGATAGTTAACCATTCCCCGGTAGAATCAGTGGTATACCCTCGATACTCATATAAATCAGTAAGTTCATCATTTAAGATGTTATTGATAAGTTGTTGTATTTTATTTTCTTTAATTAATATCTTCATTACTTATTCAATTGTATATTGTAAACTCTTCTATAATCACTTCGTAATTCATCATCAGTAAGACCCTCAATCCTCCATTTCGATGACGCAGTATGAGCATCAAGATAATCAATCATTTCATCCCTACTTAAATTATCGGTATTAACATTTTGATAACATTTACGAGGGTCATTTTCCATTGCTTCATAAATTTCAAATTCAGGTCTCCCAATTTCTTGACCAAATTTTGTGGCATATTTTTCATCATACCATTCAGTTGCAACATTAAGTATGAAGGACTTTCTAACCTGTAACATTTTTGATAAAAAATCAATTACTTCTTGGTCAATGTATAAGTCTCCTGAGAAAAATTCATCATTATCATCATCCACATGATAACGAGCCTCAATAACAGCCTTCCCATTTTTACACCATTCCTCAACGTGTATACCATAATTCTCCTCAATTGGTGGAATAATTCTTGTTGTTTCAGACATTAAATCTTCCAATCTTTTAAGAATGAAATCCCGTTTTTCTAATGTTCCTGAACTAAAACGTCGATTAACCTCTTCCCTTAATACTTTTTTAATCAATTCTTTCATAATCATAAATACCCTTTATTTGAGGTATTTCTCCAATCCGTATTTATCAATTATTTGCTTGAAGATTTGTTGTCGATTCCTTTTACCCAAAGTATTTCGTTTGGTTATAAAAGAATATCCAAATCCCGAATCACCACTTGTCCCAACAACTCTATAATTTACAACTTCACCACTCTGTTTCATTGGCATCAACTCTGCATTAAAAGAATATTGGATACCTCCTTTAGTCCCATAACTAAATTTACCCAAATCTAAATAATCAGCACCTAAAAACTTTTTATCATTCGCACCGAGTAAATCCGCTAAAAGTGGGTGAATATACATATTTAACCCGTCATTTGAAAACTTAACTACTTGAATATTATTATCTTCCGTAAACTTTTTAAAATCACCCCCATATATTATATTAATATAATTGTCAATTCCACCAACAGCATTAGAAGCGGTTTTAAATCCGGAACTCTTAGTTAAATCAATTAACATTTGTTGTTTGTTAGTTAATTCTTCTCGAATCACTTTTTTAATCAATTCTTTCATATTAATAAATACCTTGAGACAACAAAGATAATAAAATAATTGGATATCCAACATATTCTGCATATATTTGTAGGATGAAGGAGTTAGTATTTAAATTTTTAGACAACAGACACGGTGATAATTTAAAACTTGTCTATCGAGGACCCGGTAAAATTGGGAAGGAGTATGAATTGAAAGACTCATTAGGTGAGTCAATGCTCGTTATATTCCCAAATGAAGGTGGAACATTATCAATGTTATTTATGAATAAAACCATAACACTAATTAGAAAATGGTTTGAGATTTCAGCCGAAGAGTCCCGAAAGTATTACATTGATTGGATGGTCTCAAAAACGGGTTACGATAAACCAAGTAAGATGTACAAAGCAGCCGAAGAACAATGTAATGCTCGTTAATACGAGCACGAAAACGATAGAGTGATTTAAATAACGAGCACATTATGACAAAGAATGAAATGAGAACCTCATTAAAACTAATAAACTCTTACGTAAAGCAAGAGTTTCCAAATATTACCGAAATAACAATAGTTAATTATGAACCTCTAATTACAGAGACATTAGCATTTAGTATTGAGACCACTGAAGACCAAATATTCAGTGAGAGATTATTCATATCCAAATATCTTAAAAAGGTATTCAACACATTTGGATATGGTATTGAGTGTGAAGTTTATTTTAAACGACAATATAAAGGAGACATAAAGTTCTAATACAAATCTTCAGAGAATAACATTTTCGTTTCTTCTTTAATCTGACCAGCATCAAACGCTATTTTACCGCCTTCCTTCCTATCAACAAATCTATTTGTGTTGGTTAGAAACCCTTGTTCGTGTTCTCCAACACCATCTTCCGCATTTTCAACACTTCTCAATCCGGTTAGACAACTCATTGTCCACATGGCTTGTCCATGTCTATGACCCAATACAACTAAACCTCTATCACAATTCTTTGGGAGAACCTGAGGTATTTCTTTCTGCAATGGTATATCTTTATACCAAATCGCAGCACATAAAATAAATTCTTTCTTTTCCATAAACAAATTTAATAAAAAAATAAGAATAAAACTTTATAATTATGAAATATTGTTTTAATTAAAACCATTCTTATTTTTATTTCATGAGTAAATTAAATTCAAACATAACAAGTTTTAAAGCATTAGTCAGGAAATCTCATTTCACTAAGAATACTGAAGATAAAGAAACGTTCTTAAACGTATACTGTTTTGGTATTCAATCAATATCAGGAGTTATATTAACTTTTCATGTGATGACGGATGATGGAATGGTTAGGAGTCGAGTTCCACTCTCAGAAATATACTTGAAGGAACCAACCAATGATATCCCATTTAATTATAAACAACTTTGGGATTGTTTCTCGGAGAATGTTACGGTAATAAAATATGAATTTTTATCACACCACAGAGCAGAAATTGTATTAAGAGATGGAACAAAAGTATGGGGAACATATATGTTTACCATAGATTGGTTCAATAATCCGTATAGTGATGAACCAAGTGATTATAAATGTGGACACATATTCAATGCCGATGACGGATATCTTTTATGTCAACCAAACAATAGAATATTTTGGAAAGATAGTAATTGGGTAACAAAAAAATTACCTGAAAACTTAAAACAATTTAAAGTTGATACCGACCTTCCATCAGTTGAAAACCAATCCGACCGATGGGTTAGTGAAGACACCGATTCGTTTTATTATGATATAAAAAAAGAGGACTAAGTCCTCTTTTTTGTTATCCGTTATGTTCAACAATATTTGAATTCTTAAATATTAAATACAATCCAATAATGAACAAGACAATTGAGGTTAACCCTCCCAAGGCCGTCTCACCAATAAATTGACCTAACACTTGTAAAACCACAATACCCGTAGTATATGCTGCCGCTTGTCCGGGAAATAATGCCTCACATCTTTTATAGATAGTTGCAAATGACATCCACACAGCAGGTGATAATATCACCATACCTAAGGTAATCAATCCAATATTATCACTTCCTGCACCATACCCTAAGGTAAATCCACCAATGAACGCAACCACAGATGCCAATAATTGTCTCAAGAAATAGTTTAATCCTGAAATAGTTCCACCGAACTCGAAATACTTTTTAAAATTCTCCATTTAATTTGTTTGTTTGTTTTTTATTGTAACCCATTCACCATGAGCGATTAATTGGTCATCGTAAATATCGGGGTCACACGGTGATAAGTCAATAAACTTCTCAGCGGCAAGACATCTTTCTTTCCAATAGTCATAAGGTTCTTCTTCCTTAACTTCCGGTACAATCTCAGCATATTCAACCATACCTTCCATATCGAAGTCACCAACCTCCCATTGTTCAACGATTTTAAAACTAACCTCACCACCAACAACAAATAATTCTCTGTCCGTTGGAAATGTTGTTTCATCCATCAATAGAGGTAATTCCCCAACAAATGGTGGTCCCGGTAAAATATATTCTACAACCCACCCTTTCTGTAATTTATTTAATCTTCCTTTCATATTATGTATGTTCAATTTTTACTCTTACACAAGTTTGGTCTTGTCCTTCATTCATCAAGAAATTGTTACAGTAACCGATAATGTTCGCAGACCCAATTGGATTGGCAGAATGAACATATACCTTTGGAAAAACAAATTGATGTTTCTTTCTTTCACTTCTACTCATGTTAAATCTTTCTTCATTAGTATTGTAGAATAACGATACTAAGAATTTGATTGCATCGTATCCGGTCTTCTCTTGGATGTTATTGTAATCCAAGGTGTAGTTTGGAGATACATTATCAAAGTATTCTTTCATGGCACTGTCCCCCAAGTCATGGTCTAATGAAATGGTTTCAATGTTAGTCAATCCAATTTCATTTACTTTCTTTACGAACTCATCGTAATCTCTCACAACAATCCAATCATTGTCAGTTGGAGTTCTTACGTCGTCCAAATATATTCTAACTCTATTCATAATCTATAATTTACTAAATCTGTTTGCGTTTCTTTCCGCAGCTCCTTTCAAATACTCAATAACCTTTGGGATATCTTTCTCAGTAATATTCTTCACATACACACCACGAGATGCTCCTTTCCTTGGATGTAGATACCATAATTGTAATCCAACTGTGGCAAAGTCTTCGTCATAGATTGTTCCACTTTCACAATGTTCACAATCACCATAGACCCCCAAATGTTTTGCTCGTGCCTCAACACAAATCCATCGGTTAATGGCATCATGACCCATTCTCCCTCCTCGACTCCAATCATTAACAACTTCAGGAGTTGGATATGTTGGTTGGTCACAATTCACCCATTCTCTCTGAGCAAACGGTAATGTTCTATCCAAGACTTTCCATTGGTCTTGTTCTTTCTCATAACGATACCAATTTTCACCCATCAAATCAGTTAATCTACCACCTTTTATTAAAGCTTCAACCTCAACCTCACCAATATCATTGCACCATCTACGACCGGTCTTTTCAAAATCATACCAATCTTCGGACAATTGTCTTGTTTCCTTATTCACCCCATCACCTTCACAATGAGGACAATCATGATGTTTTCTTTTTAACTCAAAATAGAAATTAACAACCTCGTTATAGTCATCCAATCCCCATAATTCATCCGGGTTATCCAACTCAGTAGGTTCTCTCCATCCGGAATCTTTACCTGACATATAGTCCTCATAGTTTCCCCACCAAACATACTCAGGGTTCTTCGCAAGTAAATCTATTTGCCATTTCTCCGCTTTCAGTTTCTCCAACTCTTTCATGTCGGACTCATCTCGTCTATTTGGTAATTCTCTCATTATAACGCAAATGTTAATTGTTTCCTATTGTTAAACCACTCTTCTAATGTAAAAACATTATGTTCAATATCGTTTATGTCACCCTCATTTAAGTACTGACCCAATATTTCAGCGTAATTGTGTTTCTTGAAGTATTTTTTATCAAACCTTTTAAGGACATCATAAATGAACTCATCCTTTCCTTTATATTCAAAGGGAATTATTTCGGTTCCTGAACAAGGTTCTCCACCCCATTCGTATCTGTAAATTAACTTTACCATTACAGTACTTCAGTTAATATTCTCCACTCTTTTAAAGTATTACCATCAAAAGTCGCTTCAATTGGTTTTCCTTTTAGTTTCTCAACTGAATCAACTTTAGCCTCCTTCAGTAACTTTGAAACATATCTCATAATCTCAGCGTACCACTCGTCTCTATCTGACTCTGACCATTTAGAATTTTTAGTACAATCAATCATCTCGGCATCCCAATTTGACTTTGAACCTCCAACACCCCAACTTCCATTACCTAACGTAACGTGAAGTCCTAACAT
>Ga0247722_10000853_pt1 | contig 17754 bp, 17 predicted proteins | sample MSEWelMarce3H_FC_FD_189094 | JGI IMG/M metagenome (GOLD analysis project Ga0247722, IMG submission 189094) | Subsurface sediment microbial communities from gas well in West Virginia, United States - MSEEL Well Study Marcellus 3H_FC | ecosystem: Environmental > Terrestrial > Deep subsurface >... | reverse complement strand
GGTGGAATGGGTGGTGGAATGGGTGGTGGAATGGGTGGTGGAATGGGCGGAATGGGCGGAATGGGGCATGGTCCCATCCATATTAAAACATTTCACGCAAAACCTGTTTGTATTTTAAAAAAAATAACAATTCCTTTACAATTAGCATATATGGGAGGGTCATGTCCCATCGAAATTGAACGAACAATAATTGAGAATAATATACACACGGTTGAAAAAGAAACGGTGTATATTACTCTTGACAGGGGTGTCGATAATGACGAAATAATTATTTTACAAGGTCGAGGTAATGTTGTAAATAATATAAAAGGCGATGTCAAGATAATTGTGTGTATCAATAATACAAGTGAATTTATTCGCCAAGGGCTGGATTTAAAAATAATAAAAAAAATAACTCTTAAGGAATCTTTGACTGGATTTAATTTCTCAATAACACATCTCAGCGGAAATATGTATAATATTAACAATGTAAAAGGAAATATTATAACACCCCAATACAATAAAAAAATTCCTTCGATGGGTATGGTAAGGGGTGAATTTACAGGAGATTTGATTATTAACTTTGAAGTTATATTTCCAACATCGTTGGAAATGGATGTAATCGATAAATTATCGGAAATATTGTAGATATTATGATGCCATGATTTGGATTTGTGTAAATTGTTCATTGACGGTTGATATTCCAATTGTAATACGCGTGATTACTTCCGACAACCTTATTAATTTCGAACGAATGTTTCTAAAAGTGGGAATGCAATGTTCATCAAAATATATATATGGAACAAATTCATTTACAATTTCAGCTCGTGTCATGGGGTTATAAATATATATGGGCGTTTCTTCGATAGATAGCTGACTTTCGATGTAAATTATGATTTTATTAATACGAAGAAATAAATCATTAAGGTATTCCAAGGATGCTGTTTCTTCCAATATATATACATGATTAAGTTGAAATTGGATGATATCTGAATAAATATCCATTATCTTTGTCGGAGGTTCAATGAGTATCATATTACTCTTGAAAGCGATGTATTGGAAATATTGCGTTTGCGTAATCTTCACCATGTTGTGGATTTATATCTATTAAAAATAAATATAAATCAAATCATTTTTTTCCGTATTAATCATTTTCGGGTTTATGTTGTTCAAACAGAGCTCTGTTTGATTTTAGAATGACATTATCAGTATCTATTATATCTGAGTTTTGGTAATCGCAATTTGTAGTCCATATTTTTAATATACAAAACTTTTTCTTAGGTGATATAGTAATACCAGTAACATTATTCAAAAAGGTTTTATTGGTACTCAATGACTCGCCCAACATTGAGTACGCCATATGTTTCCATGTTTGTGGGACAAATTTATTAATAATACGATATTTAAAACAACCTCCGTTACAGTTTTTCACATCTTCCCACATAGGGGCAATTCCTTCTTTCATAATAAATAACATACATGTTGTTAGTAAAATATCAGGGATAACATTTAGTATAGCAATAATTTCCTCTAACGACGATATCGTAGCTAATTGTTTATAACTATTTATTTTCCAATCTGAATTTTGCGGAAGGTGTGACCACAACACCCACCTCCTATGAAGTTTGTTATTTTTGTGACGATGACATACTTCCGATGTATCTGAAAGGTTACTTAATGTAACGGGGAGACTGGTAACCACGGAGGTCATGTGGTAAAACTTAAAACTAATGTTTTAAGTATTTTAAGTTGTTTTATTGATAATATAATCGTTTTTATTGATAATATATTCATCTTTATTCAAAGTAATACTATCCCATTCATTTAGCGTGAATGTATTAAACTTGTGGTCTATAATATTTAGTGTGTATGGGTAAGGGGTGTTAATATCAATACCTAGCATATTTTTAACATGAAGTAGTTGATACATATCGCGAAAAAAATATGAGAATATATTGGTTTTCATTATGTTGTTAATATAATAACATATGAACGAATAATCAATTTTGTTTCCAACAAAATAAAAATTGTAATCACTCGACCGAAGATAGATAGTAAATTCTTTGTCAAATATTCGTAATTGTATATTAACGAATACATATTTTGTATATATAGCATCGTATTTTATGGTTAATTGCGGAAAGGGTGATAAATTTATGATGTTTTTGTACTTTGTAAAAATGGTATCATAAGCAAAAAACATACGCGAACCTGTGGGTATTCTTGGGGTGTTGTTGTGAATGATGCGGTTAAACATTTGATAATTTTTATCACATTCATAGGTAATAGCATAATCCCGTTTTACCGAGTCATCGTCATATAGATGGTGAATGTAATTATATTTTATAATACGGCCATTTTTAGAAATACGGTAATAATATGGGCGAAAGAATGTTGAGAATAATAATATGTTAAATTGATTGTGAAGATAAAATATCCTACAAAGTATATTTGTAATAATGGCTTTCATAATAAGCCTATTACCGCGAATAACTTTATTTAATTATCATTAATAAGATAAAGCATAATATAAATAGAGAGTATATAAAATATGGGTATAGATGCTATCATCCACGCGATGAATGGAAAGTTATTGTAGCATAGATATTGAATACAAAATGAAATAATACCAACGGTTATCATACGGACAGCAATTATATCCTTTGTTTGAGAAACTGCTAATACATAGATTGACATGATAATGGCGAAAACGATTGTGGGTTGGCAAATAATACTCATATTAATATATGATGCGGAAATAAACATAATATAATTTCCAAGTAAAAATTAATACGGTATAATATGGATGGCGATAGTGTAATAGTAACCGGACATGAACATGTTGAAGACGAGAAACAAAAACATATTGGTGTTATTGTTTCTCAAACAAATTATAGTATGGAAGAGGCAACGGAATTATGGATAAAAAATAATGGAGATTATATAAGGGTGATAAAGGATTATTTGAATATTCGAAACACAAATAACGAGGAACCAAAGCAAGTGAAATCGATAAACCAGGAGATTTATAAACACATTCGTGGTAAAATGAATGAAAATATGGATGTAGTCATTTCAAGAATGAACGGTAATTTGTGAGAGAATAAATGGGATGATTGAGAATTGTATTTAACATCCAAAATTTTCGGATAAAATATCTCGTTTATTCTCACCCTTTTTAGTGGAACCTCGTTTGATTTGGTAATTCCCAGAAGGGATTAATTTTTTATTCAAGATGAATTCATCATTGTCTTCCACCATTTCTGGCATCATCTTGGTCAACGGTTTATCAACAATTAAAAATAATCTATCTGTTTGAAAAAGAGAGCGGTATTCTTGTATAGATAAATTACCATAATATTTATCCAACATGTAATATGGATTCGGAGCGGGTTTGATATTGTTAGTATACATATACATCGATTTGTATATATAATTAAGCAATTGATATCGTTCAAATTTTGTAGCAGTGTCTATGCTCTCGTTCATAAGATATGCAAATGCACATTCGGGTGAGCAGAAGCATCCATAAACATAGTATTGGTCGGTAATGTTATATTTTGGAATATAAATAACAGGTGTATCAAAGTCGTATGTGCACCAAAAGCATGCTGATTTTTTATCCACATTGTTTTTATGGAGGTTGATACTCAAATCATTTAACTTTTTCAATAACAGTTTCTTAGATAATTGTGAATTATATTCACATTTACATGGTTGTCCAGTTGTATTATTGGGGGTTGTTGTTCCGGCAACGGGGGGTTTGGTTTGCGTCTTTGTGAAAGTATACGATTGAAATGAGTTGTCGCTTTCAATTGGTATATTATCTGTACCATTTGAATGTATCATGAAATAATTGTCGTTATAATGAGGGGTAGTTATTGTTTCAGGTTCAACCTGTGATTGTTCTAATTGTAAAAAATCGTTTACAGTATTCGTTTGAAACTGAAATGTACCAATGTTATCGGCGTGTAGAGTTTTCAAATCTTGGATTGAACATTTTAAATGAATTAATATGTTTGGTTTATCGATTGTTACTGGATTCGTGGATTGTTGTATTTGTACAATCTTTCCGCCTTTTGGTTTTCGCCCGCGACGCTTTAGTACCTTTTTGTCATCCTCCTCCTTTAATTCATCATCTGTTTTTACAGGTACATCCGTAGATTTCTTCTTCAATTTACTTACCCTTTGTTGTTTAACGGCGGGAGTAATTACTTCCATTGTATGGAATAATAAAATTAGATTATTTAAATAAATTTCATTTGTTAATTAAGAACCCCTGTCTATATGAACATCCCATTTGTAGAAAAGTATAGACCTACAAATATGTATGAAATTGTGTTGGACAATGAAACGAAAACCATTATGAAAAATATTATTGAAAATGATTATTTTCCAAACTTATTACTTTATGGTCCTCCGGGAACGGGTAAGACCACTACGATTATTAATTTAATTCGCAAATACAAAGAAATACACAATGAAAATGTAAATGATTCCGTTATTCATTTAAATTCTTCCGATGAACGCGGCATTGATGTGATACGACACCAAATACACACATTCATAACTTCTAACAATTTATTCAGTTACAATTCCATGAAATTTATTATCTTAGATGAAGTTGATTATATGACAAAACCTGCCCAATATGCGTTAAAGTGTTTGATACAGCAATACCAACCCAATATTAGGTATTGTTTAATGTGTAACTATATTTATAAAATCGATGATAGTTTGAAAACCGAATTTGTGTTACTTAGATACAATAATTTACCGCAAGATGATATTATTCGTTTTTTAAAGGAGGTAAACACAAGTGAGAATTTGACGCTCACCGATACAGAATTATCATCTATACAACAAAAATATGTATCAGATATTAGGTCAATGTTAAACTATATGCAGCTGTTAACTTCACGAGATACATCTTATCATATTTTTGACGAGACAACCGAATTCTCCGAACTATTTGAAAAAATAAAATGTAAGCAGATAAAATGGTGTGCGAATAAATTTATGGATATATCTACAACATATGATAAGGATATACAAAGTATATGGAAACAATATTTATTATTCATAATGCTTCATCGCAGAGAGCATATTGTCATCAACAGTGATTTTATTCACATGATGGAAAAAATAATAGGGTCGTCTGCCAACCATTTTACCCAATCATACAACGAATATTATTTCTCATTGTTGATGAAAACAATAATACCATAATCATATTAAATAAAAATGAAATAAATAACTATAACAATATAAACTTTAAAATACCTTTTTCCAAAATACAATGGATGACGATAATCTCGATTTAGAATGGGAGCAGTTTTTATCGGATGGAATTGAACGGCACACGATACATGATGTGAATGGTGGTGGTTGTGACACCGAATCAAGTGGCGAAGTACCTGTAGCAAGTGAGTTGTACATATCTACTAAATCAAAAATTGCGTATTTGAATTCAGATATTGACTTGAAAAATATGTTTTGGAATATAAATATTATCCCATATAATACACAAGAAAATGGTGTGATAAAAAAACAGATGAAGTATATATTTGACGACGAAGACGAGGTGCGTCATGTTGAGGAATTGTTGTCAAAAGAGCTGTATGTTGAACAGCAAATTATTACTCGTATAAATAATGAAATGGGTCGTATTAAATTCAAAGATATTCGTAAATTAAGTGTGGGTATTTCAAAAAAGGATATTTTATCATATCGTTCTAAGAAGAAGTCGGCATTTTACAATTGTTTCGTATTAATAGTTAGACTTAAAATTGAGGGAGTATTTCGCGAGTTCCATGTTAAAATATTCAATACAGGCAAAATGAAATTGCCCGGTGTTCGGAATGATGAAATTTTCAATGAACTGTTAAACTTTATCAAAGACCTTTTCCAACCATTTATAGAAAAAGCATTGGGTTATGACCGAAAAAGTGACACCGTGTTGATAAATTCAAACTTTAATTGCGGATTCTATATAAATCAGGAGGTATTTTACAAAATACTTCTTTGTAAATATAACATCCAGTGTATTTATGATCCATGTTCATATCCGGGAATTCAGTGTAAATTTTATTACGATTATGCAAATACATCTATTCTTTATAATCATGTAACGGATAAACCAAAGTATTCATGTAAAAGTCACCTGAGAGCAGAAGAAACCGTAAAAAAGGTTAAGCGTAAAAAGGTGATACCCGGTGTTCCGGTTGATATAGAATTGAATAAAAGAAACGACGAGTTGCGTCGAGAACAAGAAATTGTAAATAATAATATTGTTGTTATGTCTTTTATGATTTTCAGGACGGGGACAATTTTAATTGTAGGAATGTGTGAAGAGAATGTAATCCAAAATATATACGAACGAATTAAAGAAATATTAATACAAGAATATCACACTATTTGCTTGTCTGTTATAGATGATAAAACGGTAAAACCTGTTAAAATAAAAAAGTCAAGAAAAAGAACTATTATTGTAACGAATAAATAATATAAAGAGATAATACAACAAGATATATAATTTTAATTTAAACAATATGTCTCAATCAGTGGAGGTATCAGCGCAACTTCCAAGCGAAACTACTCTTCGCAACGCATGTACTTTATCAATTCAGGATGATAAACCCGTATTATTCGATTATTGGGTCGATTCTTTATCCAATGCATGCTGTATCGGTGTAAGAGAATCAACTAAAGAAAAAATACTTGTTAAATCCGCGGATGCGTATACTTCGTGTATTTCTAAATTCTTGAAATCAGGTGACGAATACATCCTCGTTACAGAGAATTCTATCTATATCGTGTCCAATAAAATTAAACCCCGAAAGATATCATAAATGAACGCATAATTTTCATTTCATGTGGCTAATCAATGCCATATGAAATAACAACATTTTTTATATATTATTTACACTTTCCAATTAATAAAAACTCACCATAATATAATGAGGAATCCGGAGTTGTTACAAGTCTACGGATTTGATAAAAAACTTAGACTGGGTTCCAATAAAGATGGCGGTTATGTCATAGCAGATCTTGAAGGGGGGTATGATTGTTACATTTCTGCTGGGATTTCAGATGAAGAAAGTTTTTCGCGAGATTTTATTACCAAATATGATATGAATAAACAAAATAGTTACGGATTTGACGGGACCATTAGAAATTATCCATATCAGTATACTAGAAAAATTAGCTTTATCAGAAAGAATATTGGACCAGATGAGACGGCTACCCATAACAATATGGCAATTTTAATGGAAGCTTTTGACAACATTTTTTTAAAAATGGATATAGAAGGCGGTGAATACCCGTGGCTTATGTGGATGGACGAAGAAAAGTTGAATAAGTTTAAGCAAATAGTAATCGAGTTTCATGGAATTAACGATGATACCAACGGCTGTACTTATCAAGATAAGGTACAATGTTTAAAAAAACTATCAAATACACATTACCTTGTACATGCTCATGGAAATAATCACGGAGGGGCGCACGGGTTGTTCCCGGATGTAATAGAGCTCACATATGTTAACAAAAATTGTTTTCACGACCCACCTGAATTAAATAAAAGACCTTTACCTGACCCGCATGTAGATAAGCCTAATAACGAGAATGCTCAAGATATGAACCTCAATTTTTATCCATTTGTATCACCCCTGTAGGTTTAAAAGAATGGCTTGGTCGTCTTCTGATAAATCCGCCAATTCATCTGGAATGTCATTTGTATCCGTTATGCTTATATTGATAAATTTCATGAGTCTATTTAATTCCAATTTCGTAATCGGAAATTTTTCCAATATAGGTTCGTGTGGCGAATTAAGTTTGCTGTGTTTATAAGCCCATATCAATACATCTTTTTTATCAGCATTCAGTGAATTGATAATTTTTGAAAAAAACACTCTATTATTATATTCGGTTGAATATTTTGTCAAAATTTTTGTAAATCGCAAATCTCTATAATTTACACTGCTATTTGTAATACGCTGTGTATTTTCCGCAAGTATCTGATTGTTTTTGAATGTTTTAATGTAAAAACTCAACTCATTCAATTGCCAAATTTGCTTTTTAAAACAATATCTATCTATAAAATCCGCGAAACAAAAATTATCAAGGATTGACAAATAAACGGATTCATCTGTTACATAGTCAATAACATTTTCGTGAAACAAGAGACCAGTTAATGACTTATCGCCATCATTTACAAAGTGTGAATGGGTTGTGAATGATACTGGCTCCGTGAGTAACATCCGAACATTAAACTTTATATTTTCCGAATAATTGTTATTGGCAATCATATTTTCCCACTTACACCCTTCTTCTGATGGCGATACGCGGTCTCCAAAAAATCCACCAAGATAAAGGGAATATACATTTGATAATATTCTCAAATTACCGTTTATATATTCGACCCAGTAATCACTTGTATGTAAACCTGGCATGATAATGGTTAGTATATTTCGTATTTGTTGTTCAGACGGCGTGTTTAAATCCAATATATGACATATTTTACCCATCTCTCTATTTTTTTTATCATTAAAATTACCAATACAAATAATTGGTATCCGAATAACAATATCATTACACTCTTTTTGTTTCTGTTTTAAAGTTGTTGGTTTTGAACTCGATGATTTTGTATTATTCTTAGTTGAACACAATTTATATAACAACGATGAAATAATTTTGTCATCACTTGTCTTAAAGTGTATATCGTCAATTACCATAACAATACTCTTTTTGGTAATACTTGAAATTATATTGGAACCTGTAACAACTCTTTTAATATCTGGTATATCATTCGACTTAATATCAAGAGAATTATAGTAAATCATATTATACTCCATATCTTTTACAATTTGTGTGATAAAGGAAGTTTTACCTGTTCCATTTCCAGAATGGATAAATAAACATTTTTTATCACACCATTTTTCACATGTTCTATTTCTTAGATAGTCTTCTACTTCCGTTCGTATAGCACTTCTTTCTAAAATAGCATCTATTTCATTTCTGAAACATTCCATTGACTTATTAACGAAAATCCATTTAATTAAACTTTAATTAAATATATATTTGTTTATTATGCCATTTAAGATATTTAAACCAATTGGACTGATAAAAAAGGATGATAAGAAAGTAGAATTAACTAATTGTCATTCACATGATACAATAAAGCCCGTTTATTCACCCAAGCTTGTTTACTCATCAAATCCGATTTACTCACCCAAACAGGTTCGCTCACCCAAACCACTTTATTCCCCAAACCTTGTTTATTCATCCAAGTACTCACCCAACTCCATTCGAACTTCAAAACCTATTCGAAGTTCAAAACCTATTCGAACTTCAAAACCTATTCAATCACATGAACCTATTCAATCACCTGAACCCATTCAATCACATGAACCCATTCAATCACCTGAACCTATTCAATCACCTGAACCTATTCAATCACCTGAACCTATTCAATTACCTGAACCCATTCATATACCTGAACCTATTCATATACCTGAACCTATTCAATCACCTGAACCCATTCAATCACATGAACCCATTCAATTACCTGAACCCATTCAATTACCTGAACCCATTCAATTACCTGAACCCATTCATATACCTGAACCTATTCATATACCTGAACCTATTCAATCACCCGAACCTATTCAATTACCTGAAACTATTCATATACCCGAACCCATTCATATACCTGAACCTATTCAATCAAGCGACCCACTTACCTTTTTAAAGTATGGATATTTTATTAATTTAAAAGGTCGTGTAGACCGTTATGACAACACCGTGAAACAATTTCATGATTTAAATATCCCGTCGTTGAATATGGTTCGCATGGATGCGATAAAATACAAGGTCGGTGCACTTGGTTGTTTCATGTCTCATATATATTGTTTAAATGAAGCAAAAAAAAGAAATCTTGACCATATATTTATTTGTGAGGATGATATCGAATTTACAAATATTAATTTATTTAAACAGCAGCTGAGTAAAACAATCGAACAAGTAAAAGATTGGGATATATTGCTGGTAGCAGCAAATTTATTATCCGGGGACAAATATCCAAATGTTGATTATTGTATGCGTGTGAAAAAAAGCACAGCTGCGACAGGTTATATAGTTAAATCTCATTATTATGATACATTGCTCAATAATTTTAGACATGGTATTAAATATCTTATGAACAATCCGCGGTATACGCATATGTATGCTATTGATGTTTATTGGCACTCTTTACAAGAAAAAGATAAGTGGATTATACCTATACCCCTGACAGTAACTCAAAATGTTGGTTATAGTGATATTGAAAATAGATTGGTGAATTACAATAATTTAATGTTGAAATCGCCAAATTTTAAAAAAAAATGATTTAATAAATATTAGCAAAATACAAGTAATAACAGTTGGTAAAAGATAATGTCGTATATCAAGCAAACAATCGAGCAAATCGCATGCGATGAAGGATTTATTCGCGTTATGAATAAAAAGATGGGGTTCATACCAAATGAGATAGAAGGGTTGGGTGAAATGGCAACTTATTTAGAAAATGAAACACATATTCAAATTATTAATGAAGCATTGCGTGAAAATAATATTGAAAATACTGAAGGATTCATGGGTGTTATCTATGGTTCTATAGGGTCGTCATCCTCTCAAATATTAGTTCCACGAATTGTTTGTCAACAAACTATAATTAAACAATGTCATGACAATTTCAAACTATATCACGAAGATATGGATGTTCTTGAAAACGATATTAACGAAATGTGCGAATTTATAAATATCCAAATAAAAGGGAATGATTGGACTATCATCCTTATATCAAACAATGCCCTATTTGACAAATTTATCCCATTGTACATTTTAACAGAATTGTATATCATTACTAAATTACCAATTGCCATTTCAAACGCAATTGCACATTCATTTTACACAAAAAATAAAACATTTCTCGATACACGACCTGAATCGTCAAAGAGGTCTTCAACCTTGGAAGATTTGTTCAATGATGAGATCGTCGAAGAACGGTTAAATAATGATAAGATGCCATCATCTCAATTTATTGTGAAATATAAAGATACCGTATTTGCTCATTGTTACGATGGAGGTCAGTCGCCTATAATATCTGAAACATATGGGAAAATTGTGGTAATTCCTAAAACTAAAGAAGAAGGAACATTTATTGATAATGGATGGGACAGGACATTATGGTATCCATCAAAGATGGGTGGATTATCAATTGATGGGTATATGCCAGTTATTGATATTGGGGGTGGAAGGACAAACGAAGCATATATATTAAACGATATACCTACTATGACAAAAAATATTATAAAAGAAATGAAATCGGTATATCCGGCAACACCATGTTTCCCTGTTTGTTCTGGAAAAATACGAACAGCGGTTGAAAAGCACATGGTGTACACAATGGATGAGGATATAGTTCGGTTGGTTGAATTTGAAATAGTACCTATTTATTGCGAATACTTTGAAAAATCATCATTTATCACCACAAGTAACGGGCGTATGGCTGTGTATTTATATGTTATCTGAAAACAAGATTACCTCTACGAGGTGGCTGTTTAATATTATTATTTTGATTTTGATTTTGATTGGGTTGTTGTCTAATGATATTATTTTGGTTGGGTATTTGTCTAATAATATTTTGCTTGGGTATTTGTCTAATGATATTCTGTTTGGGTATTTGTTTTGTAATTATTTTTTTATTAGCATGTTGAAATGTTTTTGGATTATGTAAAGGTTGTGATGGCAAATCAAATGATTTCCAATCAATACTATTTTCATAATCTGTCGTTATATTGTTTTTGTATGATTTTTTGAAAAATGTACTTATTGGTTCTCGTACATCATAAACCGAATATCCCTCTTTATTGTGGATGAAATTTGTGGTAAATCTAAAAATATTTATGAAAAACATATTTTCTTGTTCATCTAAGAAAGAAGCATCACTTGGATTCTTAGATGTTTTGTCTAGTGAATAATATAAATTTTTAATTGTTGTCAACCCATCTGTGGGGTTGTTCGAACCTCTTTCACATTCCGATTTATTAATCAATCTTTTCATTCCATCGAATAATTGTAATATTTCCGGACTTCCTATTGGATAAAAGGATGTTCTGTCTATTTTTAATCTATGCTGTATACATCTTTCCTGTAATACGGCATCTTCTAAACCCCAACTCCATAGGCATGGATATCCATTTATTAATTCAAAATCACTTCCTTTTATAACAACGATTCCACCCATTGTTGTTTCACTCCCATAGTAATGTGCAACAACCCCATGAGATGTTTCGTATGGGAATATTTTTTTATAAGGAATTGTATCAACATCATTAAATATGAAATCTATATCTTTGTAATGATTCGGATATTTACTTTTTATTGCCAAAAATCCTATATTTTTCACAGCACCGCGATTGAAAGGTCTTTTGTCGTGTTGATGTGAAAAATATAGTTCACAATCTGGCATTTCATCTGCTAAAATAAGGTTCATATACTTTTGAAAAAAATACATTTGTTCTTTTCTATCGCGATATGGTATTATAAAAACCTTCTTGGGTATATTTGACATTTGTATTATATTAGAATACTATTAAATCTATATTTTTCGGTATCCTATTTATTGAATTAAATTGAAGTTGATATTCATTTATTAGATATAATATATAATTCAAATGGATTTGGAAATTCTTTTACCCGAATCATGTATTCATGGAACAACTAAATTAAATTGTAAATTGTGTAAATATAAATGTGAACATGGTAGAATAAAATCAACATGTAAAGAATGTGGAGGGAGTTCTATTTGTGAACATGGGAGACGAAAATCAAGATGTAAAGAATGTGGAGGGGGGTCTATTTGTGAACACGGGAGACAAAAATCAACATGTAAAGAATGTGGAGGGAGTTCTATTTGTGAACACGGGAGACAAAAATCAACATGTAAAGAATGTGGAGGGAGTTCTATTTGTGAACATGGTAGAATAAAATCAACATGTAAAGAATGTGGAGGAAGTTCTATTTGTGAACATGGTAGAATAAAATCAAGATGTAAAGAATGTGGAGGGAGTTCTATTTGTGAACACGGGAGACGAAAATCAACATGTAAAGAATGTGGAGGGAGTTCTATTTGTGAACATGGTAGAATAAAATCGCAATGTAAAGAATGTGGAGGGGGTTCTATTTGTGAACACGGGAGACAAAAATCGCAATGTAAAGAATGTGGAGGGAGTTCTATTTGTGAACACGGGAGACAAAAATCGCAATGTAAAGAATGTGGAGGGAGTTCATTATGTAAATCATCATTTTGCGAAACTTATAAAAATAAAAAGTGCAATGGTTATTGTCTTAGATGTTTCATCCACGAATTTCCCGATATACCCATTTCACGAAATTTTAAAACAAAAGAAACGGCTGTATTTGAATATGTAAAAGAAGCATTTCCAGACAATCAATGGATAAATGATAAAAGAGTTGAATGTGGATGTTCTAAAAAAAGACCTGATATTCTATTGGATTTATATACACATGTTATTATTGTAGAAATAGATGAAGACCAGCATCGTGATTATAGTAATTGTGAAAATAAACGAATGATGGAATTATCACAAGACCTTGGTCATCGTCCTATTATTTTCATCCGTTTTAATCCAGATGATTATACAGATAAAAATAATAAAAAAATCACTTCATGTTGGGGTATTAATAGTCATGGATTATCGTGTGTTAAAAAATCAAAAAAGAATGAATGGTTATATAGATTAGATATTCTAAGAAATAAGATAAATGAATATCTAACAATATCCGAGGATGTAAAAACAATTACAAATGAATATTTATTTTACGATGAAGAAATGTCAAATAAATAGTTAGTATATAATACATATAACCCCGTTTTAATGTAGGAAGAATGTAATAGACATTCTTCTAATTGTTTTTCTTATGTTTGTGTGAAAGGGTGTATTCATTTCAAATTATACGAAATTCACATTCTTTAAGATTTATTTTATAGTGTATTTGGAATTAACTAAATTTAATTTTCTTAGATTGTCTATTTTAAATCAATCTAAGAAAATTTAACATTATTTAAAATAATTATTATAACGACTATTCAAATAAAAAATAAATAATAAATAATTAATTATTCGATATTAGGATTTCATAAATTATATTCATTACTTAAATGAGTGTTTTTTTCCACACATTGCTCGTTTCGTTTGGACATATATTTCATCTTTGATTTTTTTATCAGAAGGTGATAAATTCGGGATATAAGGATGCATGGCGGGATGGTCTGGTTGTAGTAACCCAGGTCCTCTATTATACTTACTTCTGTCAATCATGGTATCATAATATTGACATCTGTTATCGACGCTTGACAAAGATTCGCCAAATGTCATGCCATTATTAGATGCGTATGATTTTGTATGATCTATCCAATTTGTCTGTGGCTTTGGTTGCGGTGGTGTAACTGGTGGCATACTCGATCCATGAACGATTTTTCCATTTTTGTTTACAACAAGAGGCATTCTGTGTAAATTATTATTACAACTATTATTGATTTTATTTATAAATTCATTTTTATTTTATAATGTATTCGGAATTAACTAAATTTATTTTCTTACAATAATTATCGTTTAATTAATGATTTTCTTTTAGTAAATAAAAAAGGATAAATAAACGCGAATATAACTACACTAAGAACAATAACATCGACTGTTCGAATTACCTTTTTTGTTTTCAAAGGTAATTCATCGTATTCTTGAGAATATCCAGAAGGTTTGAATGATTTGGATAGCCAACCCAGTAAAGTGGGTTTCAATCTATCGTTACAATCGTATATCACATCATACCATGCTAAAGATATATACGATGCCATTCCCAGTAAAAATGCCATGACAAAATTATGGGCAAAAAATTGCATTTTGGGTAAAAAATAAACAGTAATAACAAAAGCTGAAAATATTAAGCATTTTATGTTCAAGTATAAGGGGGTTCCAAATAATCCTCCGCCCATTTTTAAGTATATTATTACGCGATAGAATATTTTTTCTTTATGGTTGCGGGTAAGAATACATTGTTATCAATGGAACATAATTTTTTATAGCATTTATTAATAGTTACTTCACTAATTTCAGATATGGTTTTAATATCCATTTTGGAAATATGTAGACCTGCTAATTGTGCTACATAATAAACGACACCCGTGGCTATAGAATGAGGAGCATTTTCAGGTAATAATCTTTTATTTTCTACGATTCGCGATATCCAAATACACAATTTTGTAAGTTCTGTATTAATATTTAATTTACTACAGTATCGTTCGATGAACGATTCTGGTTTAATTTTGCTAAACATGGTCTTTTCGTCGCAACTATCTTTTTCTAAATAATTAATAATGATTTGAGCGGTCTTACATCCCCGCGTCGCACTAGTATTGTCCAAATGAAAGATAAGTGCCAATTCTTTTGCTGTTCGTGGGTAGTTATATTTACGACATGCGATATACACAGAAGCGGCAATTAATCCATCTTTATTTTCTCCCCTAAATGTTTGTTCATATTCGGTGATTCGTTTGTGATAATGAATTGCTTCATTAATAATGGCAAGAGGTATACCTGCATTTGTTGCCATAACGCGTATTTTCTGAAATTGTTCATATTGTGATTTTTCTTTGTAAGGCATTGCGGTCCAATCAGAATATCGTTTTATTTTTCTCATTTCATAACTTGAAGAAGAAGAACATGTTAATTTACAGCTATAGGCAGATTCTTCCAAGTAATTGTTGATAGGGAGACCGATACGGGAAGGGTCGCCAGATTGATTATCTTCGCTACCATAATAACGCCATTCAGGCGAGAAGTCAATAACATTGTGATGTATTATACCGCATTTTGTGTTAGAACAGTTAGGCAATCCTTCGTCATCATATATCAAAGAGTGGCCACATTGACGGCATTCCATCTTATCATCATCAGCCTTGATATATAATTTTTCTAAATCATTCGTTTTTTTATTAGTACCGTGTGTAAGAACATCCGTATGTTCTTCAAATTCATCCCACAATTTAACCTTATTTTCTCGCGATATAACATTTTTCTTTGACTTATTTTTTTTAACATACCCACTCTTATACGTTTTGTTTTCCATTTCGTATGGGTGAATATATTAAATATAATAGTAATAAATTTAAATCAATTTTATTCATAAAGAATATATGGGAATAAATAGTTCAAGTGTCGATGATTTGTCTAAAAATAGTTTCCGCCATACCATTGATTATATTGCTACATACTACATTGTAACAATGGACTTTCAGTCGTTGAATAAATTGGCGAATAGAGAGTATTGTAATGAGTTAATAATTTTAACATCTGACATTATATCAAAATACGCAACAACTCGTGATATACAATATTTGGTAAAAAGGCAGGGTTATTCGGAAGACAACGCTGAGCCGGAAATGGTAACACGAAAAGTTACTTATTTCAATAAAAATATGGTGGAGAGTGAAATACCTGAAATGGTAAAAAAAGATATGTGTATGGCAATAGCGTCATTTTATATACGAATAGCGCATCTTTTTTCTGCCATCATATTAACTATAAATCCTATATACAAGTATAGAGATAGTACCGGGATGGTTCGTGAGGTAAATTGGGCAAATAGACAAAATATACCACCTGGAGCGGATGTAGAAGTAGAGTACTCGAGTATTTGTAATAAGCGTATTACAGCACTTGACGCAAAACCTGATACAGGTGAAGAACCGCAATCCAAAAAGGGGTATTTTGATTTTATGGGAATGGGACCTTCGGATGTGGTAATGAAACCAACCATATGTCATTTGCAATTGAAACCAAACATGTTAATTGATGAGCCGGGCATCAAAGAATTGGAAATATTGTATTACGATGTTTATGACTACAATGAGGGGAAATATACTTCCATGTCCCCAAATTCTCGACAACAATATGAAGAAGATGTTCGTGATTTTTACAAAAGTTTTACCGGAAAGTATGACGACCCGGTTCCACCCGAGATAAAAACATTTCAAGATATACCTATTCAACAATATAATAAATGCAATACACCCGAATTTTCACAGCCAATTACGATATCTAAAAATTCATCTCTTTTTCAAAAATACGCCGATAATTTGAATGAAATGAAAAGATATGCGGGTATTAATCAAGATAAGTTGATGGATATAATAGGAAAACTTTTTGTGTATACTGTCAATAAAAAGACTGGGAAGAAACAAATACGAATAAATCCTCGATTGAGTGACGCACTCTTAGATAATCTCATACAACAATCGCGCACATATATTTCGGATTTATATAAAACATGTCAGCGAAACTACGATAAGGGAGTTCTTTTATATCAAGACATTGTCGAAACAACTATATCTAAGACAATTAATAATCGTATACAGGGTGTTCAAAATGAAGAGTACGAAGAAGTTCGCGATATTCGCAGTATTAATAATGACGAAATACAACCATCCAACTACAGAGATTTTAATTCAATTGGTCAATATACCGCCACACCCGCTGCCGCTATAGAATTAAATAATCAAATTAATACACCATCCCAGCCTGAACAACCACAACCATATCAGGAAACATACCCCCAACAATATAAAAAGGATGAGAATATCAATGGTTACGAACAGGAACAGGGTGAAGGTAACGGGTATGAGGAGGATGGTGAACACGATGAAGGGGGGCGAAG
>Ga0247722_10000852_pt1 | contig 17756 bp, 27 predicted proteins | sample MSEWelMarce3H_FC_FD_189094 | JGI IMG/M metagenome (GOLD analysis project Ga0247722, IMG submission 189094) | Subsurface sediment microbial communities from gas well in West Virginia, United States - MSEEL Well Study Marcellus 3H_FC | ecosystem: Environmental > Terrestrial > Deep subsurface >... | reverse complement strand
TACGGCTACATGCTGACCGCTTTGAGAACTTCTATTGCCCTGTAAAGCATGTTCTAGGAGTCAATATGATTTACCTATTCAAGCTTATTAAGACCATGGGAAACAATGATAGTCTAACTATCTATTTACCTGCTAATAATCCCAATAAGCTGGGCATTCGCATGGAGAATACGGAGAAATCTCAAGTAACTAATTTCTTTCTAAAACTTTTTGACACCGATGTTGAGGATATTAGTATTCCTAGTTTGAACTTTACTAGTATTATTCACATGCATAGTGCGGATTTTCAGAAGATTTGCCGAGACATGAACGTTCTTGGAGAGAAGATGGAAGTTACTAGCTCTGGGTCTAATCTAATCTTCAGATGTATTGGAGATTTTGCGGAGCAGGAAACTGTAATAGCAGATAATCAGGGGTCTATGAAGGTTCAGACAAAGGGTACAACTACGGAGATTGTTCAAGGCATCTTCCAGCTAAAGCATCTAGTTCTTTTTACCAAGTGTACCACTTTGTGTCCAAGCATTGAACTTTATCTGAAGAATGATTATCCTCTAATCTTACGGTATATGGTAGCAAATCTGGGAGAAGTAAAGCTTGTTTTGGCCCCGATTAAGAATAAGAAGGAATAAAAAGTTTTTTCTAAATAATAATTACATGGACACTGGCACAGCGCTAGGTGGAACTGGTCTATTTTTTTCTATTTTAGGAATTGTCTATAGTGCTATAAATCATAAACATATTAGATCCAAGTGTTGTGGAAGAGTATATGAAGTATCTATAGATATTGATCCTATTGAAACTGTAAAAAAACAAGAGGCTGAGGAAAAAGAAAAGAAGGAAAAGGAAGAACGTGAAGAAAAAGAAAAGGAAGAAAAAGAAAGAAGGGAAAGAATAAATAAATTTCTTCCTAATAAATTTGTATTGCCAAAGTTTGATCCTTAAAATCTAGTAAAAAATTTGATTGTGATACTGTAGTTAGTAAAGTACAGTATGACAGATGTAGTAAATACACAGGCACATCAATTACCACATTTATTCTGCGTAAAAACTAATCATGGTAATAGAGAAGGATACTTTCTTCTCAGATGGAGCACAGGTGAAACTGCCGAAGATGGTAGTGTGGTTCATATTCTAAAACCATCAAATCATCAGGGGCGCTTTTATACTATTGATACAATAGTTGCTAATTATACAATAAATACTATTACATCAAAAAAAGGTCAAGGAAATGTTACAAGACCAATGAAATGGCATTTTACAGATAGAAGGCTAAGAGACCCAGATGAAAGGCGAATTCCAGTAATTCGTGTTACATCACAATCTGTTTTACCTGCTTTTAAACTTACATCATTTATTCCAATTATTGCTAATACACCTGTAGCACCAGAAATTCCCATAGTACAAACAAAGAAATATACTATTACTTCTATTCCTCAACATGTCATTCGTGCTCTTCTCACTAACGCTGTAATGAATGGAGAAACATGCCCAATTACTTCAGAAGATATTGATGTATCAAATGGTGCCGTGACAAGTTGTTTTCACTTCTTTGAGAAAAACGCAATTATAAAATGGCTTTTAATGCCGAATTCCAAAGATGAATGTCCACTATGCAAGACCCCATGTAATTCATACACTCTGGAATAAGGATTTCATGAAAAAATTGAAAGCTATAGTATTGGTTATAATTACACCCCACTTCTATGTCAAGTCTCCCTAAGTTATTCTGTATTCCCTTTGGTAACAATTACAAACTATTTATGAATACATATGATAGCCCAGAGTCACGCGTCGATGTTATCTGGCCTATTAGAAATATTGAACCTGGTATTTTAACAATAAGACTAACAAATTCAGACAGACATCGCACTTCTATAAAGAAGTGGAATAACAGTGAGGTGGTATCATTATCCTGGAAGTTTTCTGGATCTAATATAAAAATTCTAATTATAGAACGAAATATTACAGTGACTGCGGCAATTCTTTCAATTAATGAGGAGGATAAAGATAAATTGCCATTCAATACTTGTACATTCAGACCTATTGATGATATATTTATTGATGAGATAGATACAACTGTATACAAGAAAGCTGACGCATTTACTGCTACAGTGGCTACAGCGCCTGTAGCTAGAGTGGCAACAGTGCCTAGTGCGCCTATAGCAACAGCGCCTATAGCTAGAGCGCCTGTGGCTAGAGCACCTGTGACTACATCAAGTAAGAATCCTCTCCCACCGCATATTATAAAACTCGTTTTAGCTAATTCTATTAGCAAAAATGAGTCATGTCCAATTTCATGTGAGGCTATTACCCTTTCAAATGCTACAGTGACATCATGTGGTCATGTCTTTACAACAGGGGCAATTAAACACTGGCTCTCTCTTCCGTCTTCAAAGGGCGAATGTCCTATTTGTAAACAAGTATGTTAACCTCTATGCTTTTTTACTTTGCGGCTACCGTGCTTTCTGTGCCTGCGGCTACTGCAGCTACTGTGCCTTTTATTCTTTTTATATTTTCTACTTCTACCTCCATCATAAGAACCAAATAAAGGTAGAGATTTTCTAGTAAACCTACTTGGATTAGTAGATGCTACTGGATTGCTCGGGGTCTTTTCTAAGATATTAATTATGTTATTCGTAGCAGCTCCACTTGAAAGTGGAGGAAGATTACTTGATTTAAGTTTACGTGTATTCATAGATAGTATCGGATTTTTAGTAGGTCCCTTAGTTAGCAAATGTACTGCGCTATTATATGTCCTGTTAGTCCCTGGTGAATATGGTAATACACTCGATTTATTCCTTGGTATTTTAATTGGTTCTAAACCAGACATTATACTTTATACGCAGAAATTACATACGCTTCTGAACATGAGGGGTATATAGAACTTCAGAATCAGAACATCTGGAATCAATAAAACATAAACCATCAGATGAATTATATTTATCCGCATTCAGGTTCCATATCTTCATAATATTAAAAGTTCCCTTCTTAGGACTCATACTAATTCCTGCGCACTGATTCCCCTCTTCCTTGAAAGCAAGACCAATCATTGCCTGTAAAACATGAGCACTAAATACATCCTTTACATTCTCAGAAGGAACCTTAATACTATAACTACCACCACGAATATTCTGATAATTCTCCCAGAGGGGTAGAATATCTCCACGCATAAAAAAAGGTTGACCGGACTTTAGTTTATTCTGCCCAACCTCCTCTAAACAAGAGAGAACATCAGACCATGTCTGACAGACTTGAACTTTCACAAAGGTGTCTATTGACCATTTTTCGGAATCACCCTGGTGAAAATATAACGTCCATGGCCCTGTAGAAATAGGATCGGAGAGATTTACTTTAGGAATCTCACACATACTACAATAGATTATACGGGATCCATTAAGCCCTTTCTAGCAGAATCACCCGAACTAGTAATATATTCCACGTGTATATAATTGAGACAATGAAAATAGGATTCTCCTGAACTAAATGACCAAAGAATAAAGATTTCCTTTAGTGTTGGTTCATTGTTAGTTGTCAAAGCACCCTTCCATTTTAATTCGTTTACCCAATCTGAAATATCAATATCTTGAGCCTCCTTATCAGCAGACGCAGGTATCTTGACCACAAATCCAAGATAAGATAAATGCCTCTCCTCTTCAAACTGAAACCCTGGTTCAACAAAGATAAATGGATTTAGAGAACATCTCCATTTCACATGAGAGTCTTCTATCGGACCAAAGGCTACAGATGAGATTGGAATATTATTATTAATTAGAAAAACTAATTCTTTCTTCTGTGTAAGTTCATTATATAATACGCGGATAACAGTCTTTAGATTATCAAGTGTAGCCGATGCTTTATTAAAAATCCATGGAATCCATGTCCAGAAGAACTCTCGGAACATCTCACTGTTTCATGAAATGCTCTGAATGTTTAGATACGCCTCTAACATTTTTCAGAACATGGCTCACATTCTTCCTCTTCTTTTTTCTTATAGTCTATATTACTTGTTTTATATACTAAATTATTACATTTATTGTATTTTTCGTCGCTACTCATAGGTGTATCATTTTTATTTGGCACAAAGAACAAGGTAATAATAAAGAATATAGGTAATGAGCAAAGAACAATCCAATTAATTATTTCTAAGCCGTAGTTAGCAAAGAGTAAAAAGAATATAAAAATTAGAGAACCTTGTATAGCATGACTTAGTATATATCGTGTATTATTATTATAAAGTTCAGTTATTAAAAGAGAAGATATCAATGAAAAAATAATAATTACACTGAGATATTTCATTCTATTATTATGCTTTTTTAGTTCTTTAGAGGCCTCACAATATTCTTTACAGAATCATACTGACCGATAGGGTCACCAATTTCTCCTGAATTATTTGCATAGACAGTATTGTTAGAATCCTTGAAGAATACACGCCCCTTATATGTCCACTCCTCTAACTCAATTTCCTCCTCTTGTTCTTCAGCATTTGTTGCTGAGGTTACATCAGTAGGATGAGTATCCTGCTCTTCCTCTACCTCTTCCTCTTCCTCTACTTCCTGCTCCTCGTCCTCTATATCAACATGTGCCTCATTTACAGATTCCAGGTCTACAGCTGTATTAAGATCATCCTGACCCTCATCAATATCAGAATCTTCCATACCAAGAACACATACTGTTTTTAAGTCTGAATCCTGAGAAACAGGCTGAATATTAGGAATTATAGATGATGTTATTACTTGCTCCTGCCTGTCATTCTGTGTTATAAGAATATTCGCAATATTCTTCAGAGATACATTAAGCTCTTGAATACCGTTAACTAATACAGCATACTGAGAATTTTGTTTCTCAATCATATACTGTAGAGTTTTCTGAAGCATATCAACCATCTCAGTATTACCGTTATCTTGCGCCTGTTTCTGAACAATAGGACTAGAAACACCTTGAGTTAGAAAGGCACATCGACAAGGGTCACCACGAGAACATTGATTCTGAACTTTCTTATCAAACGCAGAAACCTCATCAGCAAACTTCAGAAGAGACTCCTGGATTTCATTCTGAGCAGATTTTAATGCCTTATACATTGAACTATACTATAATTCAATGTGTAAACCAAGTCAATTTTTTAGCCTTATTAGATTTTTCTAAATATTCCTTTAGTCATAGATTTTTCTAAAATCTATAATCTATCCACGAACTTTTACACTCAAGTTCATTACTGCGTCGAGAGTACTTTCCTTATCTTTTAGAGGCTTAGACCTCTTTAGTCTGAGACCTGGCTCCATTGCCTTAACTACATCAATCCCAGCACCCGCCGCAGTTGTATTTCTCAAGGATGTCTCATAAAAGTCAATCGGCTTTGTATCTAACTTTGCCAGAATACTAATTACAGGAGGTAGATGTGTATCAATGCGAATCTTTTTCTGTGTAATTATATTACGATATTCTTCATGAGATAAGGTTCCTCCGAAGAATTTCAGACTTTCACGCGGAGGAGCAGGATGAATCGATTCTATCTGTCCATACATTCTATGAAGTAATGCCTGTCTCTCCCAGCGAACCTGGGGGTCAATCTGCTCATTAAGTAAATATGATAAAGAACAAGAGAGAGTACAGAAATTGCCATAAATACTATAAACACCTTTCTCCTCTAGAGTTGGTAGAACAGTTGGACGACCCTCAAAACATCCTGCGCACCAGAAACAAGCTGCTTCCACAGACTCAGGGAGTGTTCTAGTCTCATTTGCTACCTTATACTGAAGCATTACATCAATTGTTCTAAATGCCTTTACTGGCTCTACTTGAACCAGGGTTGGAACTACTTGATTCTGACTAAAGCCTTGAGTCTGGCTAAAGCCTTGAGTCTGGCTAAAGCCTTGACCTTGAACCACCTGATTCTTTCCTATAGACTCACTAGTAGGAGTAGGTATTTCCTGATTTACAGTAGTTTCATTTAATAGCTCAGCCCCACTTGTATATAAATCATCTGCCATAGCGTCATATGGTTGAGTATCTGGTGGAGGATTTGGATCATACATTAGCGGGCCATCATTAAACTGAATATCAGAACTTCTAAATGGTAAATGAGCAATAAGAGGGCGACGAGGCTCTGTTGTAAACGTGCCCTGAATAGAACCATCGGCAGATACAGTAGCTACAATAGGGACATTCTTTGACTTAGGACGCTTTATATTCTTTGGCTCCTTTTCTACCTTTGGTTCCTTTACCTTTGGCTCATTTACCTTTGGCTCCTTTTCTACCCTTGGTTCCTTTACCTTTGCGACCCTTGGCATTGTATGTTCTATAGTAAAAGTGGCTACTGAGGTTTAGGTCATTTGACCTCTAAGTCACTTATATAAGTTTGAATAATCTACAGTTTTATTAAGTATATCACTATTATTTTTTTCTGTCAATGTTTTTAATAATAGAGTCCTTACTATATTCCTTATTTACCGGTATAACTCCATAAGATATATATTCATTTATCAGATCTGCGTAAGCAGTATATTGTAAATCAAGATAGTTTGTCATAAATTTTAGACAAGGTAGAATTTTTGTCTTAATAGAACTATTTTTAACAATGTATGAATATGTTCCATAACAAACATATGGATGTAGTGTTTGTTTAATCTTTCCAATATGCTTTGAAACAGAAGTATGTGATTTTCCAGCATATTTATCTAAAAATAAAATATCCCAGTCATCTGGGAGTTCCTTAAGTATAATATCAAGCTTTTTAAATAGATCTGAAGGAATTTCAGCATCATCTTCTAAAATAAGTGTTCCTATAGAATCATTTCTTGTTGAAATATGTTTTAATAATTCTCTATGAGATAAAAAACATCCTATTGCTCCTAGGTTGAAAAATTGTTTACTTCTATCTGTGAAATTGGAATGACCAATCCCCTTTAGTGGTAACGACATCGTTATATGTTCATTTGAATTTATTACTGTGGCAGGCCAGTGTTGAATAGGAAGCCCTGCTAACTTTGCTTTATTTTCTATATTCTTATATCGCTGACTGTTTTTATCTGTGCTAATTACATAGCAATCCTTAAATAATGTAGTTCTAGAACCACCCTTTTGTAACTTGCGAGTTATTCGTAGCTTACTCTTCCTCTTTACCCTTGTAAATTTTCTTAACATTCTTATTTGTACATAAGATTAAAAAGCCACTTAACGATGAATAGCATTCTAGAATAGATGGAGTCATCAAGAGTTGAAAAATGTATAGAAGCTATGATTCAAACACCATCAACATTTCAACATTGTATTTTTGTCGGACCTCCTGGGTGTGGTAAGACAACAGCTGCCTGGAATATTGTTCACCAATTTTATAAGACATCTCTAGAACGTGTTGGTCGTGCTCTTTTCTTAAATGCTAGCGATGAACGAAGTTTAGAGGCAATTCGTTCTAAGGTCTATCCATTTATAGAATCTGCCGGAGCTGGCCTCTTTGGTTACACAGATAAACCAAAAATAATAATTTTTGATGAAGTAGAGACATTGACAGAACCGGCTCAACTTGCCTTAAGACCTTTATTGGAAAAGCCTACATCTGAGGTTCTTGTCTTTTTCCTATGTAACTCATTATGTAAAATTAACGCAAATCTAAGAACAAGGTTTCTCGTTTTACGATTTGACCCGTTGCCTGAAAATATCCTACGCACTAGATTACATACAATTTCGGCTTCGACCAAGCCCCCAGGAAAGTTTGATATTAAATTAAGAAGAAGTGATTTAAGATATTTTCTACTAAATCCCCAGAATTCCCATACATCTACTGAATGGGTATGCTCTCTTCTGACTATTCATCCTAAGAATCGTCTAAAATTCTGGAAGAAATGCTATAATGAAATGTCAATTCAAATCTTTGGATGTCATATGTTAAGTTTATCTCTAATAACAAATACTGGGCTAGATAAATGGAAAGAATGGATTCAACTCTGTGATCCAAATTTACTCAGTTGGGTAACAGAAGATTCTTCAATCGCATATATGGAACAAATATGGCAAGGATTTATTAAAGATATTTAGAAAAAGCTTAACAAATGTTTTTCCTATAAAAATCGAATGGACAACCTAAACCCGTTTAGGTATTATGGCTTTAGTTGTTCCATTAGTATGTTCGCCTCTGAGAATTTCAACGATGGTCACAACCTGCCATGTAGGTTGTGGCATTCGTCTCGGTAGACTCTTTGATAATCTTAAGCTCTGGGCAATTCCCTTTGGATATCCTGGAGAGGGATTTCTGAAAATGGAATATGAGACAAAGGTTATTGGCTCTTCTACACGAGATGTTCTGACAAAGCGAAAGGTTACTGAGAAGACCTTCTTCAATCAGGCAACTCTTGTAGTTCGTAAGACATTTCCTGGTAGAGGATGGAAGGAAGTAAATATCAAAATGTTCGCAAATGGTGGAATTCAAATGACAGGTGTTCCTACTGCCGAGTTTAGCCAGGAGGTTATTCAGTATGTTATGGACCAGATTTCTCTAAAGGACCCTGAGATATTTATTGATATTAAGACTCAGCAAGTTCATCAGCCTTCTCTCACCAAGTTTCGTATTCAGCTAATCAATAGCGATTATAGTATTAATCGACAGATTTACCAAGATAAGCTTCACAAGGTTCTCAGCAATGTCTATAACTTGTTTTCGTCCCACGAGAGCACTATTTACCAAGGAGTTAATACGAAATACTATTATAATAAGAAAGGCAATCCTCTGAGACCAGGAATTTGTGAGTGTAAGGCCCTGTGTAATGGTCAGGGTCTAGGAGATGGTGAGGGGCAGTGTAAGCGAATCACTATTAGCCCCTTTAGCTCTGGGAAAATTATTATTACGGGAGCGCGAGAAATGGATCAAATTAATGAGGCCTACGAATTCTTCAATGCTATTCTTGAGACACATGATAAGGAAATTCTATTTGTGCCCCCGCCTGTCGAGCCAGTGGCTAAAAAGTAAATTCTCATAAATACGCGTAAAATTAGTTTCACACTTTTCCCTTTCTACGGCAGACATGTCAACACCCGCCGCCCCCACCAACGCACTTGTAACAACACCTTCTACTGTTAATGCGCAACAGCCAGACCCTGTTCCCTCTGCTGCTACTCTAGTAAGTGCGGCTAAGCTTGCTATCCAGAAGGATATGCCTATTCAGCTAGATTATTTTGTAGATTCTGCTGAGGGCAAGGCGTTCCTAGGAGAGGATGCCACATCTGGAGATAAGATGCTGGTAAAGAATTCTGAGGAGTTCACCAGTCACATTCAGAAGATTTACAAGGCTGGTGACGATTTTATTATCATGACGGAGAATTCAATTTATCTCGTAAGTGGTAAGATTCAGAAGCGTAAGATTCAGGCTTCCAACCTTCGTTCTGAATAAGGCTGTGGTTAGCTAGTAAAAAAGTTGAACCGCTTTTTTACTAGTTGTAAGCACATGCCAAAGATACTTGGAGTTATCGGGGCGAGGAATTCCTTGACGAAACAAATCCTGCAAAATGAGATTCTCAATCCCATCTTGGACGATTTAGGTCATATTGACAAGATTCTGCTACCAGAAGAGCATCTGACTAGCACGTATATTGAGGCTTGGGCCATCAGAAAAAGTATTGACTATGATTTCGTAAAGTCTGATTGGTTAAATTATGGAAAGAAGGCTGGAATCATGAGAGATTCGCAAGTTGAGAAACAATGTACAGCTCTTCTAGTATTTGAAGGACCTCGCAGTCGATTCTATCTAGATTTTGCTGAACGAATCGCAAAGAAGCGTTCAGATTGTAAGATTTATGTTGTTGAGGCAAAGACTGTGGAGCCTGTTCTTCTAGAAGCACAGATTACTAGGCAAATAATAGATAAGGAAGAGGCAGATATTCTGACTATTCCTAAGATGTTCTCTACGGCTAACGCTAAGAAATGCCTGATTAGTGATGAATAATATTATAGATATAAATAGAGATGGCAGCAAGAGTAGCACCGGCACCAGCATCACTGACAGAGAATGAACAATACCGTGCCGATCATCCTGGTGTTAATTGGGCAGAAGTTAATGCACATATGGGAACTGCGTGGAAGCATGACCCTAAGGAAAAACAAACTTTTTTTCCTATGCCATGGCAGCAAAGAGGGAGAAATTCCAGAGTTCCTAAATCAACAATAAATGCTACCAGAGGATTCAAATCTAATGGATTCGTAAGACCTCAGACTAAAAGAAATAGCACACTTAACACACGTAGAAGAACTTTTGAAGATAATTTTATTAAACGTATGATACAAATTGTAGAAGATTCTATGTTAAGAGATGTGCCAATTAATTTACAAGAATACGCCGATAGATTACTTGCACCAGATTGTTCAAGAGCTGAGGCTATTATAATATATGATGAACTTATAGCAATTTTTATTATATTAATGTTATACATAGTATATGTTTTAAAAGATATTATGGAAAAATTAGAAGTAAATCCATCACTAAATCCAAATAAAATGATAATATCATTTGATAAAGCTAAAATTTTCGGAAATATAGGAAGTACTTTAGGTATTTCTTCACTTGCTAGTATCCCAACTTTTATGTTTATAGGACCATTAATAGCATCAGCTGGAACTGGAGGTATATCAATTGTAATTATGATTGGGATAATCGCATTATTAGCGGTTACTGGTGTAATATTTGGGGTTAAAATGTTACATCACAGAGAAATTTACAATAAAGAAAAAAACAATTTACTATTTGTAATACAATCCATATTTAATACAATTATTGATAATCGAAATACAATTAAAATAGGCCTTGTTAAAGATGAGATAAAATACTGGGGATTAACTAAGGCTCAAGTAGATTATTTATTAGTTCCCGATAATAATATTCCTCGTGCCACTTTAACTGATACAACTGAATATCCACAATTACCATCTGCTAAAGAATTAGGAATAAATGAAAATGAACACGAACAATTAGTAATTGCTAGAGAAAATTCTATAAGATTACAAAGAATAACAAATAATGAAGAATATCAAAAGCGCGGATATACTGTAATTGATGTTGAAGTAATAAAGGAATTTATTCTAAAAGCTGGGGAAAACAAAGAGGTATTAGCGCCAAATGGTCTATTTAGTAATAGTGTTGTTAAATTTGGAAAGCGTAATGATCCTGATAGAAGAGTTCAAGAATACAATTACGATAAAATAATGAATGCAGCTTATGCTAAACAGCATCCTACACCAGCTAATACTGGGGTAACAGGAGGAAAACGATTAAGTATGAGAAAAACCAACAAGGGAAAAACCCATAAAAGAAGAAAGTAAACAAATTAAATTTTTTCTTTATTTATTCATTAGTATGATTAATTTAAGAAATATAATTACGGTTTTAATAGTATTTGTAGTATGCTATGAGAATACTACAGATGCTGTTGACTCGTTAAAATGCTTATTTGAACAGATTCATAATGAATTATAGGTAGCTTCGCTTAGAACCCAGGTTCTAAGACTCCTATGCTTAGGCATTAAGGCCCCGGTTACAAACTAAGAATAAGAACCAAGAATTGGTGAACCCTATACCAGCAGCTAGCGCAACAACAAACGTTCCTAATATATTCTCCTTACCCTTTGACATTAGGTAAAGGGCTGAAAGAACTCCGGCTGTTCCAAAGAGTAAATTTAGAACAGCTAATGCGTAAAACCAAGTACATACGCTTGAATTAGCAATCTTCTTGGACCAAGAGGGTTCAGTAGGCATTTCTATCTTCTACTTAGAACTTTTTTTAGCGCGCTTCAATAGAATGGACCGCAAGAATCGCAGTCGTAAGAATCGTAGCCGGAAGAACCGCAGTCGCAGAAACAGAAAGAATCGTATGTTATATGGTGGTATGGCTCCTCTCAGCGACACAAGTATGAACATGGCCCAGCGTGATTCTCTAGCTCAGGGATCTCAATACTTAAATATTCACAAGGACCAGCATGGCGGCGCTGCGGCATATCCTACGGCCGTTACAAACAGTGTTCTATCTGGGCCAATGATTGCCGCAACTCGCACAGGCCCTCTTGACACTGCGATTGCTCAGATTCAGGGAATGCAGGATGGTGGCAGAAGGCGTAGCCACAGCAGGCGTAGCCACAGCAGGCGTAGCCACAGAAGAAGCCACAGTAGGCGTAAGGGAAAGAAGCACTCTAGACGTAGTCACTCTAGACGTAGTCACAGAGGCGGGGCTCATTCAGGAGCAGTAGGTGCTTCTGTATCTGAGAGCTCTATGCTTCTACCCGCAGGCATGGACAAGCAGGCTGCTCTACACCATGAGTGGGCTGATGCCAAGAATCCTAATGCCTTTGTGCCTAAAGCGTAAGCTGCGCTTTGTGCCTAAGCAATAACTGTGATTTAGGTATAACCTTTTTACCAAATAAATACTGTCTTTTTATCGTCTTTATAAAGATGATAAATAGCCATATGGCAGATGTCAGAAATCATCAAAAACCCATTACAAGGTCTTGTGGCACCAAGTCCTCGTGCTAGAAAGAAGGTCCCCAGACCCAAGTGGATGTGTAAACATCCTGAGGCAGCACTTATAGACAGAGAAAACTGTATTTACCGCTGTATTCAATGTAATCCGACAACTGGAACAATTACTGTGATTCCAAGAAACTCTAAAAGTCCAAAGAAAGTTACAGTTTCACCCACTGTTAGTCCAGATTCTCCTAAGGGATTTTCTTAGATTGAGCTATGCTCAAGGAGTCCATTTGCCCTGATTTAATGAAACAGGTCCATTTGTATCTGAACCAGGAGCAGGAGGCAAGCTAGGTAAACATGTCTTTAACAAAATCGCATTTGTCTTTAGAGCTTGAACTTCCTCTGGTGTAGGAACAACTAGAACAGTAATTACCGCCTCACCATATCTAGGTGTGCCTCTAACAGGCATACCCAGACCTGGAAATGTTCCTACCCAAAGATTCTGAGTGCCAACTGCGATATCAATCGGCAGACCATTTGGATATCCTGGGTGTCCCTTTAGCATCTTAACTGTTCCTAGCAAAGATTCAGCTAAGCTTACCGTTACATTAGTCTTTAATCTAGAACCCTCTCTTGTCCACAAGGCAGTATCTGCGTTTTCCTCATCCGCCTCTTTCAAGATTACTGTAACATCACCCGCTTCTGTAAAAGAAGGATGGTCAGAGCACATTCCGGGAAAGATAATCGTATTCCCTGGAGTCATTCCAGGCTCAACAATAATCTTCATTGTCTTCTCCTCATGACTCATACCACGGCCGCCACATCCTAGACATTTACCTAGAACCTGTTGACCCTTTCCACCACAAGGGGGGCATGGGGTTTGTGCTAACATTTGTATAGGTCCCATATTAATCATCTGATTCAAGTTGCCACGACCCTTACATTGCTCACACGTTTTTACAGAAGAACCACCAGTTCCCTTACAACCCTTACAGAAGCATTGACGACCCAGTTTCACATTTAATTCACGACCCTTATAATAATCATCTAACTGTAGAGCAATTTCTTGATTTTTACCGGGACTCTTACCCTCCCTACGTTTAGGAATAGCTGAATTCATTCCCTGAGCAAATGCTGGTCCAGGACCACCAGGGCCACCAGGAAACATTCCACCAAACATCTGAGAAAACATACCCGAAGGCATTCCAAAAGGACTCTGCTGCGCATGCTCCTGTTCAGAAATACTTCCTGTCATGTCGTAATGTCTTCTTCTAGATTCATCTGATAGAACCTCATGGGCCTCACTCAGCTCCTTAAATTTCTCAGGGTCTCCTCCCTTATCTGGATGATGCTCCTTTGCCAGTTGCTTATAGGCAGTACGAATTTCTTGAGTATCTGCCTGCCTGTTTAGACCAAGAACTGAATAAAGGTTTCTGCTCATCTTATAAGAATCCGATATAATACTTTAGGCTATTTATACGCTAATATAATAAATCAGACAATTCCCAGCCTTCTAAATCTGGTAGCCCTTCAATTACCTTATGGTATTCTTCAGATGTCATACGCTGATTTACTAAATGATCATAATCAAAAGATAGCTCATTTACACAATCATTCTCATGGTCAAATTGAAGACCGTAGGCAATATTACCACCCTCCCACTCATAATATAAAACAGGTCTATCATCGGTTAATTCCAGTGGTAAGAGAAAAGCATTAAATTCATAAATCGCCATTGCCATATCGTAATCAAAGTAGCCAAAGAGTTTGGATTCATTGAATTCTTTTCCAACTTCCTCTAAATTCTTAGATTTCTTATAACATCTTTCTAAAACTCGCGACTTGAATAAGATATTAGTATCCATAGATTCCCAATCAATCTCATAATCTTCCGCTGAACCACGACTTCCAATATAGAAACTATATGTTCCCATTCTATATATATAAATAAGCCAGCTTTAGCCTTATGAATATATATGGTCATCACTTAGGCGAAGCTATAGTGATCTGCGTAAAGGGTCTAAGAAGACCTCTCTAAACTTCTAACAGATGTTAAGGATTGAGACATCCTTAATTGGGATGAATTCGGTTGTAAAAGAATTAGATAGATGTCTTGACAATCCACCACATCTTTTCATTGTCGGATTTCCTGGAACTGGAAAAACAACTATCGCAAGAGAATTCTTAAAGGCATATTTTAAAAAGACTGGAATTAGTAAAAAGGAACAATCAGAATATTGTGTAGAAATTTCCTCTCATCAAGACCGAGGAATTCACACCTTCAGACAAATTCTAAATGACCACGTCAGATGGATTGTTCCACGGAAGGGAGTTTACAGATGGATTCTCATTGATGACTGTGATACTTTGCCTGCTATTTCCCAACAAGCTCTAAGAAGACCAATGGAAACATATGACCATATTACTAGATTTATCTTCATTAGTCAGAATCAAGAATCCTTGATTACTCCTCTACAATCAAGATGTCATATTATCTTAACAGAGCCATCTAACAATCAGGAGATTTTCACAGAAATCTTAAATAGAGAAGGATTCCCCAAAGGCTCGTATACATCTGAGGCTTACAATGAACTTATCCTAATTTCAGTCTGCTCAATTATGAAATTTCAGAGCCTTGCTAAAATGCTTTTTAGTATTAAAAAAATGGAGGGTTGGTCTATTCTATCAATAGAGCATCTGAAATCATCATTCGACCCTCATATATGGGGCTCAATGAATGAATTACTATATTTTCTCATGAATTCCAACTGGGAAAAGGCTCAACAAAAAATGTATAAGATTTGGGAATTAGGATATTCTTTTGAAGATATTCTCTTTGAACTTGAGCATAATATTATCATTATGAATATCGTAGACCACCGTGCCTGGTATAATATTCAGCAATTCTTGATTAAAAGCTGGATTTATCACTCACAGTCCAGATCATCTATCCTAGATTTAATGACAGTATGTAATGAAATAAAACCCTGGAAATTGAATAATGCTATATCACCAGATGCTAGCAATACTTAAGAGTGCTTAATTTAAGAACTCTACGGTAGAACAGAATGAGTAAACTCTTTCGGGAGAAGCCTCACATAGACGTAGTTTTACAAATGTTAACAGAGCTTGGTTTTACGGGAATAACAGATACAAAGTTATTCTCGGCAAACGAACTCAAGCTTGAGACTACAGACTCATGGGCACCACTGCTTGAGCCATTCTATTTACCATGTAAGGCAAAACGATATTTTGATGAAATTGATTCTCGGCGTGTAATTACTCTTCTCCGGCATGTTCTGCCATACCATGGATTTAGACTCCAGTGTTATGAAAGACTACATATGGGCAAGAAACGCACTGTATACCAAATGCACCCTGCTACCCCTCGGATACTGGCTCAAGGAGAAGAGATCCGCGTATTATTTATTTAGTAATAATATAGAAGATGCCTACAGATAATAATAGTCTTAATAAACAAGTAAAAACTATGTTAGAAGAGATAAAAAAGGAACGCCTAGAAAAAAATAAGCAAGGACTTGTTAAGCTTGCTAATAATCCTTCCGCTAAAAATCCAGTAAATTTAGTTAATCCAACTAAGTTTACTCGAAAAATTCTTCCTGGATTTGGTTCTCATGATGGAGGAAGGCATAGAAAACATAGAAAGAATAAAACTAGAAAGACCAGAAAACACCGTTCTCGTAAACATTAAATTACTCCAGCCATAATGTATAAATCCCTGATGACCAGATCGCTCTCTGCTATCTGGTCTTCAGACATCTTCAGAAACCATCCAAAGGCTCTTCTATCCTTTAGCTCAGGCCAAGGAAGAGGAACATAAATGGCATTAGGACCAATCTCAAAGGGTAACTCTCCCTCCTGACCTGCGGCTAATAAATCCTCAATCTGAATCCTTCGTCCAGCTGCTCCCTTTCTCCCCACTTCAGCCAGAGGTCTAACATCTATATCTGGAAATCTGGCTGCTAGAGCTAAGAACTCCCACTTATCAGCTCCTCTAGCAGTATCCCCACCACCAGAGGTATTCAAACGCTTTCTTGACAGAGCTTCCCAGGCAACCCAGAAAGGGTCCTCAGGCTTAGGAGACCAAGCAACCTGGAAATTAGGAACCGCAGTCCCAGCTGTTCCCACAAAGGTTTCTGAGGAATCTGTACCAAAGAACACTGGTGTATCAGGTAAGGTGCCAAATGGCTTTAAGCAAATAGTCGCTGGAGCTACCCAGAGACCCCCAAATTTACTCAGAACAGCAGCTCTAATCCAGGAATAATCTGTTGGCTCCAGTGTCACAAGAGGATTCTTTAATTTATCAGGAAGTTGATCCCATCCTCCAAGAAGTTCAGATAATCCAGATAATCCACTTATTGCTTGGACTCTATATGCTAGGGAATTCTGTCTTGCGATGGACTCATAACACAAGTTGAGAAAGGGAAGATTTAGAGCTCTGGAAGACCGGGAACCAAAATCTGAGTAAGCTCGGGTATTAGGTATTGAGGTATCAAGGAAAATCCAGATTACAGGTAATCCAGCTCCTTTTTTGAGCAAGTCAGTTGCCTCAAAGCCATTATCTCTTATCATCTTATTACTCATGATTGCTCCAATAGCTATGGCAGCCAGAGTTACTAGAGTTATGGAACCATACATCATCCAGTCCTTCATCTCTACTGATTAGTGATTACATATCTTTGCATTTTTGCAAAATGATCAGAAATCCTTCGGTCTTCCTCGGTTATCCGTACGGCTTGCTGAGCCTGCCTTTGAGCCATCTGTCTCTCGGCTTCCTGAATCTGCTCCATCTCTGAATTGCTGAGAGGAGCTGGGGCGGCCTTCCTTTCTTGGGCCGCTGAATCAAAAGACCTATTTGATACTCGGACATCTGAGACTTGATGGCTGAAGGTTGACTCTTCAGTGTAGGCTTTCCTCAAATCTGTGAATTTCAGGCCCCCAAGATTTGCTCCGGTGAAATCCTCCGGCCTTCCTCTTCCCAATTCAATTCCCAGATTTGGAGAAAGAGTAAGTGCCTCGGGTTGCCGAATTGCCAGAGACCTCCCTCCTCCAGAATTTGAATTTGCATTTGAATTCAAATTTGAATTTCTAGATTTGATCTCATTTTCAAAAGCTTCATTGAAAATTGTACGATTGAACTTTCCATTGAATTTAGAATTTGAAGAATTCTGGGAATCTGAATTTGGATCTTTTAACCAATCTCCATAACCATCTCCATCTGGATCTGGTAGCCGGGTTTCCTCGAAAACTTTGTTAAAAGAATTCAAATTGAGGTTCTTGGGATTAAGTTTTACT
>Ga0247722_10000851_pt1 | contig 17761 bp, 18 predicted proteins | sample MSEWelMarce3H_FC_FD_189094 | JGI IMG/M metagenome (GOLD analysis project Ga0247722, IMG submission 189094) | Subsurface sediment microbial communities from gas well in West Virginia, United States - MSEEL Well Study Marcellus 3H_FC | ecosystem: Environmental > Terrestrial > Deep subsurface >... | reverse complement strand
CGAGATAAATACTAAAATAATTAAAAATATAATATCATGAAATAAAAAAACAACAAAATATTTTATTATACATAAAATACATAATCACTAATTTTATAAATTTATAAAAAATAAACATGGAAATTCGAGTTTTCGGAATGACGCTTCGTCTTGAAGTCATTATTATTACCCTGTTGCTCGGAATGATATTGGGCGGTCATTTATTGGGTTCGTGCGCAACAGTTCCTATTTCAGAGGCATTTAGTGCGATTACGGAAGGTCAAGAAAATATGAGTCCGGAGACGCCGCCACCGAACACCGGCTCCGCCGACCCCGCTGGAGCGGTTCCGGCAAATGACCACCGCAATGCAAGCGGCGCTGGTTCCGCTTCCGCTCCGTCGTCTGGAATGGGAATGGGTCTCGGCGCGCTGGGCGCAGGACTTGCTTTAGGTGGTGGAGCCAACCCCTCACCCGCCCCTGCCACCGAACCCAAGAAGCAGCAAGCGGCTACCAACACGCACGCAGATCAGAATGAGGCGTTCAGTGATTATGCCGCTTACAGGAGTGGCGAAAACAATACGGACATCACCGGCAGCTGGATAAGCAAGGCCAGCAAGTATTCAAACGACTTGGGTTACCAAGCAACCGCTGGAAAGGCAAACGCGTATGTCGGCACTGCGGTGCCTCTTCCCGACGGCGAACTGTTCTTTTTCAAGAACAACCAATTCAAGCCAGAGTGCTGCCCGGGACCATACAGTTCAAGCACGGGGTGTGCGTGCATGAGCGCGGAACAGGTGAAATATTTGAACACTCGTGGTGGAAACAGGACGTCCGATTCCGAATTTTAAAACATTAAAATATCCAAAAGGTAAAAGAAGAAATAAAAAACCTAAAAAATGTGTAAAAAAATAACATTATAAATTATTTTTGGGTATAGATGCCATAATATCGAGTAAGTCTTTTTGAAACACGGAATAAAACAAGCGGTAATGATTTCGAATCCAAATAGTCAAATCGTGGTAAGTGGTTATTTCGGCCAGCTCCGGATACATCAAATCGTTGTGACGGGCCTCCTTTACAATTTTACTTACCTTGCATTTTAAATCCGCTAATTCCGAGTATGTTCCATCGGTAGTATTAATCTCGACAACATCGTTCATCTAACCCTGTTTTTGGGTGGATGATGGTGAAAGATTATTTAAAGTATAAATATATTTTTAATTATTATTATATATTTAATAATAATTTATTTATTATATTTAATATAGTTAATACGTAGTTAACTATTTAGAATACAATATATCGAATAGAAATACATAATCAACCAATTACAATTAATAAACTTAAACTCGAAATCAAAACAAGAAAATGTTTGACGGTCTTACTGCAAGCGTGATTAACTATTTGAAGTTGGCTGCGCGCATATCTCCGTTTTTCCTGGTTTTTTTCCTGGTATTAGTGTCGCTATTTGATAGCCAATGGGGTATTAAGGGTTTCGTATATCTCGCGTGCGTGCTTATACTTGCACTCGTAAACTTTCTCATTGCCATTGTAATGGATGCGAATGACGAGAATCTAAATAAGCACCCGCTCTGCCGAGTCTTTGATTTTCCAATGGGTGGGGACACTCACTCTTACAGCCCTGCGCTAAATAGCGCGATAATCGCATACACGTTAGTGTATTTACTCTATCCAATGGTTGTAAACGACACGTATAATTACGGCGTTATTGGAATGGTGACCGTGCTCTATCTTACCGACACGTTTATGTCACTGTCGCATGATTGCACAGATACATTGGGCATTATTTTAGGAACGGCTATAGGCGCGGTTCTTTCTTTTGGAGTGGTGTTCACCATCCTTGCCAGCGGAAACGAATCCCTGCTGTTTTTTAATGAACTCAAAAGCAACAACGTGGTGTGTAAGCGACCTGCGAATCAGAATTTCAGATGCCGCGTTTACAAGAACGGCGAACTTATCAGCGGTTTCACGAACTGAACTGAACTGAACTGAACTGAACAGAACTGAACTGAATAATTAATAACCACTTAAACAAATTTTTAATATTAAAATTTAATAAATAGCATAATATATAATGCAAATGGAACCAAACACAATGCACACAACTTCGTGTCGGTATGAATGTTCTGCATGCGGGTTTAATAGTGTAAAATACAGTGACTACGCTCGTCACATTGCGACAAAAAAACACAATAAGCGAATCGAATTGGCGCCACCATCTAAATTAGTGATAACTGTAACCACTGCCGCGGACGATGACGACGATGAACAACCCTTTCCCACGTTTACAACCACCAGTTCATCATCCGTTGTATCTACAACTACCATGACTACCGGTTTCGCCGCCACCGCCGCATCAGATTCATATGCTTGTCGGATATGCAAACGAGCATACAGTGCGCGAAATAGCGCATGGTATCATGAGAAAAAATGCAAGCAGCGACAACAGCGGCAGGAGTCAACCGCCGTTGCTATTGCCACGACATATGACCACGCAGAATCGACGCAGCTATCAAATTCACAGGTAGCCAAGGATGAAATAATAGACCGGTTGTTAAAAGACAACGCGGAAATGATGAAGATAATAAAGGACATTGTTCCGCGCATTGGGACAACCATGATCATGAACACCACCAATCACAATAAATTCAATGTGAACGTGTTTCTCAACGAGCAATGTAAAGACGCGGTGAACATTTCGGACTTTGTAAATTCCATTCGAATTACAATGCAGGATTTGCACGTTACCGAAGAACGCGGTCTCGTAGAGAGTATTTCAAACGTGCTGGTTCAAGGGCTGAACGACATGGATGTGTATAAGCGCCCGATACACTGCACCGACTTGAAGCGGGACATATTATACGTTAAGGACAACGAGCAGTGGGAGCGGGATGAAACGCAGGAACACATTCGAAAAAGTGTGAATGACATTGCATACAAACAAATTCTCTCGGTTGAAAACTGGAAAAACGGGCTACCGAACATTCACTGCGACGAGAAACTGCAGTTGCAATATAATACGCTGCTTCTTAAAACGCTTGCGGATACGGGTGAAAAAGACATTCGCAAAATTGTAAAAACGGTTTGTAAACAAGTATATCTACCTGACGCACCTCAGATACAGCCGGCATAAAAAAATAAGAAGATTACAAAATTATAATATTTTAACAAAAAATATTATATCATAGTATAGTATAGTATAATTTATTAATTTAGCAAAATCACTATGAAATCTAAAACCAAAAGGTGCGTTAAGGGAAAACGCCGCTGTCACAATGGTAAATGCGTTGTAAAGAGCGCATACACCAAAACTAAGAAATGCGCAAAAGGGTCTCGCAAATGTCACGACCAGGCATGCCATGCCGTAAAGTCTGCAAGAAAATCTCCCGTAAAAAGCACGTATAACTTGCGCAGCCGCGGAAAATAAATAGCATAAAACTTAAATTAAATATAATACGTATTGATAACTTATAACCCAAAAAGTTTACTAATTATCAATTAATCAATTAACATATATGATGGATACAGATACTACATCATCAACAACACCGTTGCAAATAATAGAAAATGAACAGCAATTCTACGTGTATTTGCTTGAATCATCCAGCCGGCACGCAACATACGTCGGTGCAACTACAAATTTAGACCGACGGCTGCGACAACATAATAAAGAAATAACGGGTGGTGCAACTGCTACCGGAATGCGCGTATCGCGCGGCGAAACATGGTCTCGAGTTTGTCATGTATCCGGGTTTCCGACATGGAACGCCGCTTTGCAATTCGAGTGGCGTTTCAAACAAATTACTCGGCGATTGCCACCCGGGGGAAGCAGTGTGGAACGCCGCAAACGCGCACTTGAAATCCTGTTAGTGTTGGACCGCCCGACAACAAAAGCGATGGCGTATGCCGAGTGGCCCAACGGAACGGGGCCTGTCGTTAAATGGAGCTGATAATATTTTCAATTTTCATATTGGTCTTCTAAATACCATAATCGTATTTTTAAACCAAGGCAGCGTGGACTCGTTTCTCATCTTGGTTTCACTTGCAATATCGTTGATGTAACCAAGTGCGCATAGCTTTTGTTTAATATAGTCATTATTTTGTTCGTTAAAATGACCATGGCCACCCTGCCCCTTAATTGCCCAGCTCAACACAATCCCATACTTATTGTTAGCGTGAAGGTTTTGTATAAATATGTCTTCAAATTTTTTGGGCAAGTGTTCGCCAACCTCGAGTGACATTACCCAATCATATTTGTCATCAAAATGGGCAGGAATTGATAAATCCACAACCTTACAGAGTTGGTTTGTTAATTCGGGAGTATTCGGATTGCCATCAACCCCACTCGCGTCGATATTGTTATCGCGAAACGTTTTTACATAGTTTCCCATACCGCACCCAAAATCAATTACGCTGGTTGCATTTTCGGTTTTAAAAAAGGTAGTCAAGCATTCGCCGAGTGGTGCGTCGTAGCAATGTTGCGAACTTGCTTCAATACCTTCCCAATATCCATTTTTGTTAATGCTCATCTTATATTTGTTTATTTGTTTATTTGTTTAATTTGTTTATAATAAGCCTAAATATAATTTTTAAAGGTTTATCTATTTCTATTTTATTACATTTTACGCGTTTTTATTTACGGACGACTGCAAAACGTCATAGTATTTTTCAAAATAGCGTTTGCTGGCCACATGCGCCTTGCGCAAATAAGAATATGAACAGTATCGTTCATACGCATTGTATATTGTCATGTGGGGGGAGACGGGGGGTTGCATTTTTGACCCATTATCAGAATCGGAATCAATATCGTCAGAGCCGCCGCCAGAACCAGCTGACGCGGTGCGCCGTGGTCCTGAACCTAAACCCATATTTTCAGTAGTAATCGTATTCGAAAATGTTAACAACAGTGATGCGGTGGCACCTTCCCCTTCCCCTATAACTGCCAATGCCTGGCTAATTTCCTGCTTCTTATTCCACATTTTGGATGCAATATTAATAAGATATTTGTCGTCTTCAATATGAACGTCGCTGAAAAAGTGCTTTACCAGTCCGCACATGAATTGATCGGTTATTTTGATGTTGCTCGCGGTTTTGTGAAACATCTTCTTGGATTTAATATGACTCATGAACAATACGGTCAGCTCATCGAGTTCCAGCTCGTCGTCTTCCATGGTCGTCTCTATTGTCTCATTCCAAAACGATAAAAACTCGCTGACAATGGGTAGATGCTTACTCGTCAAACTTGTGAACAACAGCGTGTCGGTTGCATGAGATTCGTCATCGGAAGCCGCCGGCAGTGACGACGGCGTGCCTGGTATAACCGTGTGCGGAAGAAGTGCCATGAGCCGCGTTTTCAGCTGGTTTGTAAAAATCACGTAAGGCAGCCGCTCTTCTTCCAAAAACAGCTTCCACAAATATTGCATTTTTCTCCACGATATGGCGTGCTGACTGTTGTTGCACGATTCGGTGGTCGTAGATATGAATCGATTGATGATTGCTGCATCGTCGTTTGTTTTCAAGTAGAAGCAGTGCGCTGCGAGTGCGGTGTCTTTGCAATACGGCGATTCCAAAAAGGCGTCCGCGCTCGCGAAGCGTTTGGAATAATGTGAAGCGACGCACATGATGTCCACAATGTTGCGCTTGAATGGAGAAGAATAGTCGCTCACGTTTATAGCCGATATACCGTTTTCGTTGATGTCGAGTAATCGACACTCGCTATATGTGTGGTCGTAGAATTTAAACTTGAACACGTTGGTAAGACTCGACGTTCCGAACAGCGTGCAGCATTCTATAGACAGTTCTTTAATGAACTGTTTGGCCTTTGCGCTTATAAAATAGAAATTTACGTTTTTCTTGTTCATTATGTCACCCAAAACGGTTAAGAAGTGCTTTACCGCGTCTCGGCCGGTAAAAATGGAGGGATAGAACAGTCCAATCACTTTTTGTATGGTGCAGGACTCCGGGATGGAATTGAGAAGCTCTCGCTCTTTGATTCGCTTGACCAGTTGATTTTTAATTTTATATTTCCACGGCTTCAGTTCGGGATAGTCTTGAAGTGCAACAAGGGCCGAATGCACGATCTCGTCTTCGTCTATCTTATCGTATTTCGTGTTGTCGTATGTAAAAAACAGGTCAATTGCGGAATTGTAAAAATAGTTGTGCCCGCTGGTAGAGAGAAATTGGTCGATAAATTCGTCGGACGTGCTTATGAGGGCTTTCTTTCGCTCGGTTCTTTCATGCAGCGTTGCTTCATATGCGGTCATTAACGCAGGAAGCTGTGTGATGGTGCTGGTTAATTTTGAAAGCACACACTCATTGTGCTCATATTTGCGAAACAGGTTCTCTATAATGTTGTGCATTTGCGCTATACTGGAAATTGACGGAGCCATTTCACAGTGGTCTGATGAAGATGTCATGAAATTGGTGACAACTTAATTAATTATTATTAATATCATAATAAAAATTAATATTTAAATGATAATACATAATACACAAACAACTATTACTTGCTTATTTACTTGTGTGCGTATTACTTGGTAATTACATTTTGATGGCGGTTGAAGCAATACGGATTATGGTATTGGCGGTTTTCAACCATGATGAAATATATGATGAATTTTACAAGCTAAACATGGAGTATCTTGATGCGCTTAAAGCCGCCCGACCGCACGTGTATGAAAATATACGGTTTTATTACGTGGTTGCCGACCCAGGGTATGACAGCAGTGCCTGCGGCGCACAAGTTGATGAATCGTCTCGAATGATTACTGTAAACGGAACCGAAAGTTGGTGTCCTGGAATTTTGGATAAAACCATAAAGGTTCTGCGATATGTTAATGATTTGCGTGAGCGGAATGATAACACTGGTTTCAAGTATGATTACGTTCTTCGCACGAACGCATCAACTTTCATAAATTTTGAATTATTATACAACGAAATGCTCGAGCTGCATGCATGGAATTCCGTTCCGTACCGAAATTACAAATACGTTGCGATGGGTCATATTAGCGTTTTGCAATGCGGAAATGACAGATACGGTCTCACCGAACAGGCTATGCAACTGTATATGGGGGAAAAATTCTTTCAAGGTGTGTGCATCATAATGAATGCTGCGTTGGTTTCCGAATTGGTGCGTCATGCCCAAACCCGTATTAACTTGAATGTAGTGGACGACGTGGAAATAGGTAGATTCATTTGGTCGCTTCCGAGCACGCCGGATGAGTTGTATACCAAGGACATAAGCGACCGGATGCTTTCTTATTATCAATACAACCCGAGTAACCCATACATATTTTGCAATAATCGGTTTAAGGCGAATCGATATTCCGATTTAGATTGTTTCAGGAGTGTAGCGGAAATGCATACAAATAAATTAATAAATAGTTTAAATACGTTGTAAGCTTGCTTATCCCACCTAACTACAACAACGTTGTCATGACATTATACAAATCTACACTTATGCTTTCCGGATACATGACGTGAAACACAATATGAAGAGACCCATGCTGCTCAGGAGAGTCGCGAACAAATCCGAGACCGTTTATTGTTTTTATAGATTCGGGTTGTATCACGCTACCAATCTGCTTATTTATTATCTGATATGATTTTCCATTCAAGTGCGTGAACTCGAATTGCACGCCGCAAAGGGATTCCTTGAGTGTTATTTTTTTATGCATGACAATGTCCAGGATATTGTTACCAGCGCCAGCACCGTCGGCGGTTGAAAATGTGGCATGTGGTATGAACGTGACGGTTAACCTCACATCTCCGCACGCGCCATTGGTTCCAATATTTCCAATTCTTGGCAGCGTAATTGATTCGTTATTATGCGTGCCGCGCGGAATGGTTACGGCAACAGTTATCTGCTTTACGGAGCTCACAAGGTCCGACTCTTGCACCAGCTGTTCGTATTCGAGATGAACCGTGGTTCCAGAATACGCTTGTTCCATTGTAATATGAACCGTCTTTTCTATAAGCGGTGGTGGAGCAGATGTCCTGCTGGTATGACGTTTAGACGGCGGTAACGGTTCTTCAAATATAAGCTCTGTTTCGGATTCACCCGATTCCGATTCCGACTCCATTTTCAGAACAATTTCTGGCTCATAAACGCTATTATTACGAGATTGTTGCTGTTGCTGCTGTTGCTGCTGCTGTTGCTGCTGCTGTTGCTGCTGTTGCTGCTGTTGCTGCTGACGATGCTGATTCATAATATTGATTGCTTGATTTGCTTGATGATGATGTTGATGCATGTGCATCATCATTGGGTGAAACATTCCCTGAATACCTCCTCCCATTCCCATATTGCCTTGAATAATATGGATTTCACCTCCGAGTCCACCTCCGAGGCCGTGAAACAAACTTCCAAGACCCGCACCGCCACCGCCTCCGAATAGCATGTTAAAAATTTCATGCGGATTAATCTCGGCAGTGAACATTCGCGAACCGCCCCCCATTCCACCGTATTTTAATTCATGATTGTATCCTTCTCGCTTTGACGGGTCAGATAGCACGGAGAACGCTTCCGCTATTTTCTGAAACATCTGGGTTGAGTCAGGTGAACTATTTTTGTCCGGGTGATGGATAAAAGACAACCTGCGATACGCCTTTTTAATGTCGTCCAAGCTTGCATCGGCGGAAACACCGAGCACGTCATAGAATGTTTTTGAATCACTCGTCATAATTAATTAAAACGCTTAAATGATTTAATGGTTAAATATTATTATTATTAATTGAAATAAAATACTATTTAATACAAAATTAAACGTATGCATTCGTTTGTTGTAAAATATCAACCGTCCGCAATATCCGAATTTCAGCAGCTTACACCGGTGTTAAAAACCACACTGAAATCGCTGATTAAAATAGACCGCTTAAACATTTTGATTACGGGGACGCCGGGTGTAGGTAAAACGTCAATCATCAACGCAATAATTCGCGAGTATTACGGGGACGCGTTTAATTCTGAAAACATACTGGTTCTCAATTCGTTGAAGGAGCAAGGGATACAATACTATCGTAACGATTTGAAAGTGTTCAGCCAAACAAACAGTCTTATTCGAGATAAAAAGAAAATAATATTGCTTGACGACATTGATTTAATAAACGAACAGAGTCAACAAGTGTTTAGAAACTGCATGGACAAGTATGGCACCAATGTGCATTTCATAATGGCGTGCACAAACCTGCAAAAAGTGATTGACAGCTTGCAGTCGCGAACAATTATTATGACGGTTCCAAGTCCAAATACGACAATCATTCGAGAGATTGCGCATCACATTATCGATTGCGAGCCCGCTCTTAAAAAAATAATGACAGCTTCAAACGACTCGGCGGATGCACTCGAGCACGTTATCACCTTGTCCAACAATACAATTCGTATTTTTATAAACTATATCGAAAAACTATACATACTTGACCGACCGCTAACGGTGGAGCTTGCAAAAAACATTTACACAAACATTTGCAGCACCGAGTTCGAACGCTATACCGAGCTTTTGCTCGTCGGGAATTTACCAGAAGCGATAAAAATATTCTACGCACTGCACGATCACGGATATTCGGTAATCGATATCATCGAAACGTATTTCTCATTTTTGAAAACGACGGCCATATTGAACGAAATGCAAAAATATAAGATAATTGCTCTGTTATGCAAGTATATTACCATATTTCATAATGTGCACGAAGACGAAATTGAGCTCGCGCTTTTTACAAATAACGCAATCAATGAGATTAAATAATTTTAATTTTTAATTTAGGAACTATTTATTATCTATTTAAGAGGTATAAACTGTATTTATAAAATCTCATACACCAAACAATAAAATGGCCGAAAGCGGATTTACGATGATAGTTCATGCATTAATTGCATTTGCAGTATTGTATGCTATTATGAAATACGGATTACGTCAACCCGAATCAGTCGCCCAAGACAGAAGCGCATTTTTTAGTGGCATTATTCTTGTGTATATGGTGATGTTCGGACACGGTGCTCCTACGCGCGTTAACCCTAACTTGTTTTAACGGTGCTATATCCGGTTGCAGAGATTTAATGAAAGAATTTCCAGAATACTATAAAAATATTTGATATTTACGATTTACGATAATGTTATAACTCACTCACATCTGACATAATACACCTTATTTGATAACGATTGTTCATATTTTAAACTCGTTATCATTTCAATTTTATAATCCTTGCATACGTGCCGTATTACCTGAATAAAATGAGCGTATGATGCCGGACCTGTCATCAGCCGTTGCGCGTAAAATGCGTATTTGGGTCGGTAGTAGTCTGTTGCCATGGACTCCATGAACGGGCGAATTGCATCAAGGAATATACCACGCTTAAATGCGCCATTATCAATCATAATATACTCATTTTTAGATACGGAAACAGCAGAAGGTTCATCGTCTTTCGAGTTTTTTGCATTTAAAGTCACCGGCGGTGGACAAATGCCGCGAAGCAATGCGTAGAAAAACGACAACGGAACTTGAGATTTAAATACTCCACTCATTAATTCTATATTCTATTATATTCTAAGCTTAATAATATTACATACATACAAATTTAAAATTTAGATTTTTATTAATTCATTACAATTTATATTTATTTTATACTGAATGGTTGTTGTTATCTAATCTAATCTAATCATCAACGTCGTAATTATAAAAATCACACGCAATAACCATTTTCTCTCCAGTTTTTACCCATTGCCACTGCATTCCAGTTGTAGTCTTTAGCTTCTTGCCTAATTTTTTACAGGCTAACTCCATTTTTTTAGCAGTATACTCGTCGTTCACATACATTGTAAATAATAACATTTTTATTGATTTGTTTATGTGTATAAAAAGAAAAAATAACGCATATTTTACTTTTTCTTTTTATTGTTTTTATAGGTTAATGCAACTCTAATAAAAATTATCAGTTGTTCTGCCTACACACATGGAATATAACAGGCGGCTCTGAAAATAGAAAACACCGTATGAGAGCAGCATGCCAATTCCGGCAATATATAATTTGGAATCGCCAGTGTTTTTAAAGGCGTGATATAACATGCCGACAAACGTGAAAACCATAAGCACGAAAAATATAATCGTGATGTAATAAAAATACAAACAATAACGTTTGTCTAAAGGTCCGAGGATGCTATCCATTGAATTCATTGTATTCATTGAATCGATTATTAAAAATAGTTTATAGTTTAATATAATAAAAAATAAAAATAAAAAAAGGTTTTTTACCTTTTGTTTTTTTTTATTTTTTCATTTTGTATTTGTTTTTGTTTTTCATTTTGTATTTATTTTTGTTGTCTTAAATATCTTGACTATGTTAATAGAATTTCATTGCGGCGTTAGAATAGTGAAACTGTTCTCACCGCTGAATCGGTGTTTGGGATTCACAGAGTTGGTGTGGTAAATGTCCGACATGCATTCGCTTGCATATGCACGCAATTCCTTCAATTCGTTCATTTGGCTAATCGATTTGTTATAGAACTCCTTGATTTGGTTGATTTGGACGTTGGGGTTGATAGGGGACTGTGCCGATGATGGTGTCGAAAGCGAGTTAATTTTTCCGAATGTGTCACGAATTCGATACATGATATCAGTAGCAGCGTTTTGAACCGCCACAAGCAAATCGAGAATTTGGCGACTGATTTCGGAATCCTGGTGAAGGCGAAATACGCGTTTGCGAAACTGCTCTTCGGTGATGTCCTTGCACATGAATGACACCTGAAGTTTTTCCATCCGGGTTCTTACTTCCGCACCTTCGCGGAAATTTGGAATGTCATGCAGCCGCATGTGGATGACGGACTGCATGATGTCCAACATCCTCCCGTCATATGCTTTGATGGAGTCAAGTATTTCAGATAGTATTGAATGCTCCGTTCCGGGCCTCCAATTCGTAAGAACAGTGTTGCGCATTTTAGAACACGTGGTTGTAAGCAGTGTGTGGAATTCGGTAGCAAATCGCCTGTCGATTTCGCGACCACATTGAATGTCGGCCGGGTCACGCGCCATTCCTCCACCTCCTCCAGCACCAGCACCAGCACCACCGCTCTTGCGCATCCATTCCAAGTAATGCGGATTGTGTCCGCGTTCTTCAATGCGCCCAGTCTTCCATGACCACAAGTTCTTGCATGATGTGCAGAACATCTGGTCACACCCTTCCGTTTTGTGAATGTATACCCCACATCCTGGACCGGGACAAGGCTTCGTGTCAGCTTTCATGAGCTTGATGGTTTCAACCGTGTCCGGATTGCAAACATGTGCATCGGTTTCCTCTTTGGTGGTTCCTTTGACTTCGTGACAGTGAGTGCATGAGAATTTGTCACACACCCCACACTTCCAAGCAGACGAAACGTAACCATGACATTCTGGGTCGCAGCATTTGTGCTGGAATGCAGATACGGCTGCCGCATCGTTTGGTGAACCATACAAACCATCTCCCCTGCTGTGTCTGAGGAATCGGATATCGTCGGTGAGAATCCGTTTTTGAATCAACAATTCCCTCATCTGCCGTTCAACTTCATCAAATTCCTTTGACTTCTGTCGAGCGAGCTTTTCACGCTCGACGCGGGGTTGAGCCAACGGAAGAAGTGCCATCTGTTGCTGGTAAAGAATCTTGACCCTGTGTTCGCGCATTTCGCCCCTTATAAACGTGTCAGTAAAATGTTGTTTGAGAAATCGAGTCGTCATCTCCGTGTTGCAGTTCATGCATTTGGCTTGGCTCACACCATCGCTGGTGAGAAATGTCTTGTAGCAGTTGTGGCAAGCGGCATAGTCGCAAGATGGACAGACAATCGGTTTGCGCAACATTTTTGTGAATGTATCACAGCATACAGGGCAGTCGATTGCCGATGCGTCTAATCCACTTGAAATCTGTGCTTCAACCAGTGATGAAAGTTGGCCATCGCTAAGTTTGGGTTTTTGTGGGGTATTCGCCATTTGTTTGTTGTTGTTTGTTGAGTCCTTGAGTAATGAATCGAGTCTACCTATCTCAATAAGCTTTCGAAAATTGCGTCAATTTTTTTCACATCAGTTACGAGTGAGTGCCGGCTGCTGCCGCAGGCACTTTCCGCTTGACAATCATCGTTTTCTTCACTTTTCCCGCGCTTGCCAAAGTATTTGCAGAAGCAGCGCTCATAGCGTCATTTTCCCGCCTTTTTCGCTCCACAATCACACTATACGCCGATTCCAGTGCATCCAAGTCGCGAATCCATAGTGCAGATGCGCTGGTTTCCATCAACTCAGCATATTCCCGCTGCTTGGAGTCTCGGTCGGTCATTAGCGCAGTAACCTTCTCTTCCGTAACTCCATCCTGGGGCATTTTCAGAAGATAGTCATACCCGCCGTCACGCACCGCATATCCTCGCGACGCAAGCAACGCATTGATTGACTCGCGCTTCTGACGACGCAAATCCAGCGTGTCGTCCAGCTGTTCCTGGATGTATTTGGCCCGATTGGACAGCACTTCCAACTCGCTCAAAAGCTTCGCGAGCATTGCGCTTCGTCTCCGTTCATAAATCTCACGGCGGACCGGGAAGAATGCGCGCGCAATGTCGTAAACGGTCTCATAACGACGCAATTTCTCGTTTTCGTCAAACAAGTTCATATTGGATGTCGACTGGGTGGTATAGAGTTTGAGCGTTTTTTCCAAACCGTTACATTCCGTTACGCTTGTCGCGCTTTGGCATCGGTCGCGCTCCGCAATTGGTTGTGTCATTGTAATCATGAAATCAACGGTCGAGTCGGTGCTCATGTCACAATACTCCTTTACATGCGGCGGCGTGTGCACCGCATTTGCACCGGTTCCGCTCGTAGTAGGCTCCATAAGTGTCTCCAAATGCGCCTTGAAATCCTCCGTCCAATACCCGATTGGAAGTTCAGTCACGCGAACTCGATGGTCGTCTATTGCGATGTAGGAACCTTTGATTGCGTATTTCGCGGGACCCGAAACCGATTCTGAGTGGGGGTTCAACTTTGCAATCGTTCCTTTGAATCCTTGGTAGAACGGTTCAATTGCGATTCCACTTGCGCTCGTGCCTGCACTGCCAGTAATGCCACAAGTCTCATCCGAATCCGCAATGAGAGCGCGCATATACGCAATAATCTGCAGGGGGTTGTGACACATGATGTCCGTGCTAAATCCCGTTCCAATTCCCTTGGTTCCGTTCACAAGCACGAGCGGAATAGTTGGCGCGTAAAACACGGGCTCTACGAGTTCGCCGTCATCGTTCAGATACTTCATTATTCCGTCATCCTCGGGTCGAAACAACATGCGCGTGAGCGGGTTCAGAATCGTGAAGATGTATCTTTCGCTCGCTGAATCTTTTCCTCCTTGAAGACGGGTCCCAAATTGACCGTTCGGCTCGAATAAATTGAGGTTGTTGCTGCCAACAAAGTTCTGTGCCATGCCGACAATGGTGGCATTTAGACTGGCCTCGCCGTGGTGATACCCGGAATGCTCCGAAACGTAGCCGCTGAATTGGGCAACCTTGATTTCCGTTTTCGTGAGCCCCTTCTTGAACGCGGCATACAGGATTTTCCGCTGGCCCAGTTTTTTGTCCGTCCATCAGATTCGGAATGGACCGTTCGTTGTCATACACCGAAAAGTGTATCATTTCCTGGTTTATAAAGTCTGAATACGACACCTCGGGTTTGCGCGTATCCAGGAACGCGTCCCTGGAATATGACGCGAGCCACGTTTTGCGGTCATCGGGGCGCTTCTTGTTGAACGCCATATCCACGGAATCGTCGCACGTTTCACCGCCGTGCACGAACGATACCGTTTTCTTGCGCTCAAAATACTCCTTGAATTCCTTGCTTGTGCTTGTGCCCAGACCCTTGTAATATTTGATGGTCCATGCCTTGAGCGCGGTGTCCTGTGCTTCCGCATCGGCGCCCAGGGTGCGCTTCCATTCCTCATATTCGCCGTCATTGTAGAACAGCATGGGTTCCCCTCTTCCAGCCCGAGTGGCTTTAAGAATCGGCGTGTTCATGAAGCCGATGAACCCGGGAATGTGGGCAAGAGACGGCCATTCGGACTGAAACAAGTTGATACCGAGCCCCTTGATATGCGACCCGTCCAAATCCTGGTCGGTCATGAAGAGGATTTTGCCGTAACGCAGTTTTGTGCGCACGAGTTCGGGCGTGTATTCGCGCCCCGTTTCCAACCCCATGATTTGTTTGATTTCCGCAATTTCGTGGTTCTCGGAAATGCGCTTTGTGGCCTCGCCGCGCACGTTGAATATTTTACCCTTCATTGGGTAAACGCCGATGAAATTACGGTCTTCTTTTGACAGTCCCGAAACGATTCCCGCCTTGGCAGAGTCACCTTCGCAGAAGATAATAGTGCACTGGTCCGACTTGTCCGTTCCCGCCAAATTGGCGTCCATGAGTTTAGGGATTCCGCGAAGCGTGCGCGATTTCACGCCGTCCGTCCTTTTTGCGGCTTTACTATCCTTCACTTCCGTCAAAGCGCACGCGGCATCAATGACCCCCATTTTTGCGATTTTTTCGATGAAGTCGTCGCTTACGGTGCACGATGAACCGAATGCCGCGACATTCGTGCCAAGCTCGTCCTTGGTTTGGCTGGAGAATGACGGGTTCTCGATATCGCAACGCAGAAACAGCATGAGCTGTTCCTTGATGGTATTGGGCTTCACATCAATCTTCTTTTTCTTCTTGATGAGCGCTGCCAGTTTTCGCACGATTTGGCTGAGAATGTATTCCACATGTTTCCCGCCTTTGGGCGTGTAAATGCCGTTGACAAATGAAACGTGCGCGAATTCGTCGGTTGGGGTCAAACACACCACATACTCCCATCGGGCATCCGGCGATTCGTATGCGCGCTTTGCCTCACCCTTTCCGCCAATATATAGGTCCACATATTGCTGAAAATGCTTGACTGGAACGGTTTCGCCGTTGTATTTCACGCGAATGCTGCGGTCCGTTACTGCTGCGATGTCGAACACGCGCTTCATGAAGAGCGACATCATGTCGGCGGTCGGAATATTGCTGGAAAGTCCGAACCGAATGTAGTCGGGGCGGAAGCTGATTTTGGTATACGGCTTGGTCTTGGAACATTTGGTTATTTTTGGAGGTGAAATTACGGTGAGATTGGAATGGAATTCTTGGTAGTATTTGAGACCACGCACGTGGTCGACCGTCTCAACTGCACCCCAGGTTGACCAAATGAACACCAACTTTACACCAAACCCGTTTTTCCCGCCAACAATCTTTTCCTTCTTTGATTCGTCGTAGTTGGTTGAAGTGCGCAGGTGGCCGAAAATCATCTCGGGAATCCACATGTCGTGTTCGGGATGTTTAGCAACGGCAACACCGTCCCCGTCGTTTGTCATGCAGATTGTGCCGTCGGTTGCAGAACACGTGATGTCCAAATACGTTACCGGGAGCGCATCGGCATTTCCGTCTGCGATAGCGTGTGCCTGTCGAATTGCGTGGTCGCGCATGTTCACAAGTCCTTCGTCGAACAGCTTGTATAAACCTGGAATAAATGTTATTGGGCGGCGCACCATTGTCACGGTTGCCAGTGGTGTTGTTGAATCTTTTTCAGCCGATACTACTGCGATAAAATCGGTAGCATCTGTTGGATTGATGGGTCCGATATATGTATCAGGTCGTTTTAATACATGCTCCAAATCGGTAAGCTTTTGATATTTTGAAAGTGAATCAGACGATGCTGTTGATGATGCCATTGTTTGAATTGCAGTCTTGGTAGAGTTGCAGATGCGCGTGCTAACCAAATAATATAATATGATTCTCAATCAATTTTTATATTATTTGAAAAAAAAGTGTTAGTTGTTGTTAGTGACATATATGTAAAATACTTACCTGCGAAATATTTACTTACATACTCATCTCGAATAAACGAACAGAACGAATGCGAACAGTGTCACGCGGATGACATTTCCAACAATGAGGTCAAAGTAGTCGATTTCCCGCGTTCGCGAGTTGACCGCGCGTGAGATGACCGCAACTGGTTCTATGGATACAGCTTCAATTGGCGCCATGACCGATACCGCCGGCACTTGCTGCCAGGTTGGCTGTATGTCCATCGTCAACCTCTGAAACCGAGGCGATTGAAACGGTGAGCGAATCGGGGAAATCGGGGTAGAAAGTTGGCGCGATGCCGGTATTCGGATTGGAGTGACGTTGATTGGAATGACGTTAGCAAGCAACTCATCAATGTTCACGCCAGCTTCAGATGCATCGGATGCATCATCATCATCATCATCATGAGCAACTCCATCATGAGTAACTCCATCATCGTCGCTTTCTTCACTTTCACCTTCGTCGTCTTCGTCTTCATCGTCTTCATCGTCTTCATCATCATCATCATCATCGTCAATTCCATTGTATTCATACGCGCTCCAAGAGGCATGGTAGGTGTCATCACTTGTTCCCTGCCATCCGGCCATACTGTGTCCTGACCCGAATGCGAGTTCACGAGCAAGTGACAGAATCATTGCAGCTCGTCCTTCAGCATCCTGAAACGCGCCAATGACGGCAATTCGGCGCGTCATGTCAATGGTGGTTTCCTCTTCGCGGATAATGTTGGAAACAATAGTGGCGTTCAGGGGCTCAATTGCGGGTGCGCGGGCGGATTCGATTTCGGTGCGGCAGTTGGGGCATGTATTGCGAACTGCAAGATGTTTCAATAAGCACGATGTGCAGAACTTGTGACCGCATTCGGTGATTGTAACATTTTTCTTTTCCGTTTGCTCGAGGCAAATAG
>Ga0247722_10000850_pt1 | contig 17764 bp, 19 predicted proteins | sample MSEWelMarce3H_FC_FD_189094 | JGI IMG/M metagenome (GOLD analysis project Ga0247722, IMG submission 189094) | Subsurface sediment microbial communities from gas well in West Virginia, United States - MSEEL Well Study Marcellus 3H_FC | ecosystem: Environmental > Terrestrial > Deep subsurface >... | reverse complement strand
TTTTAAAAGAGGCTAGAGTTTCCCCAGCCCGCTTCATTAGCGGCCATGGGCTCAAAGTCCATCATAGGCTGCTGCTGCTGCTGTGGTTGTTGTTGCGGGCCGCCGCCCGAATACATGGCGTTAAAGTCCTTCACCATGCCGCTCATGGTATTGCCCATACCCATGCCCATCTGGGCCCGGTTATTTGTAAGCTGCGGGGGAGGAGGCGGTGCCGTCATGGGCACGCCCGACGCCATGGAGCCCGTGATGGGCTGCGTGACGCGCACTTGGCCCTGGCCCTGGCCTTGTGCGGGGCCGCCCTTGTTGCCCGCGTTGCCAGACCACATGTCCACTGCGCGCTCCACCAGGATCTGCGCCTTCTCACCCAGCTTCGTCTTAATGGAGAACAGGATCATGACAAACACCATGAGGATGTTGATGATGTGGAAGCGCTCGTACTTGATGCCGCTATACGTAGGGAAGTAAATGATCATGCGGTGGATGAAATAAATACCGATAAGCATGCCGAACGTCTGCGCGAAAATCTCGGCCAAAATCGTTAAACTACCTTTGTCATCGTCGGGGTCGGGCACGTAGTAGCGAATGACATAAATCACGATAATCGCGGGTATAAACCCGATGGCCACGTACTGCATCATGTTCAAAACTTCGCCCTGCGAATCCTCGTTCAGCTTGAACACTTGCTTAAAGAAGCCGCCGCCCGCCGAAGCGGTGTCCCTGGCGGTAATTTCAATGGCGTCCATAATTACCTCTTTTTTATTTACAATGACGAGAGAAAATTAAAATGAAAATGCCAACAATGATTTAAATGATTGCCGCCCAATTCTTACAATCAGACAATCAGACAATCAAACAATCATGTTAAAAACCATCGCAGAGTACAACAAATACCGGAGCACATCCATCATTCAATCATCGCCAACGAATCAATTCCCCATGCGTCACGAAGAAAATCAGTACCTGAATTTAATTGATGATATTCTCTCAGATGGCACAAAAGAAGAAGGGCGCAATGGCACCACGTTTGCCGTCGTTGGCGCGGCCATGCACTTCTCGCTAAATGATCGCCGCGTGCCCTTCCTAACGACGAAGCGCCTGGCGTGGAAGACGTGCCTAAAGGAGCTGTTGTGGTTCATTCGCGGCGAAACCGACAACCGGCTGCTGCAGGCGCAAAACGTGCACATTTGGGACGGCAATGCGTCCCGCGAGTTTCTGGACAGCCGTGGTTTAACTGATCGTGCGGAAGGAGATCTGGGGCCGATTTACGGGTTCCAATGGCGAAATTTCGGCGGCGATTACAAGGACGCTTCCGATTCCAAAAAGGGGGTGGATCAGCTGCAAGCGGTGATTGATGCGCTAAAAGACCCCCAGCAGCGCACGTCGCGGCGGCTCATTATTTCGGCGTGGAATCCGTGCCAGCTGAATGAAATGGCGCTGCCGCCGTGCCACGTGCTCATGCAGTTCCACGTCACAGACGGCACCAAGTTGTCGTGTTCACTGTATCAGCGCAGCGGGGATGTGGGACTGGGCGTGCCGTTTAACATCGCGTCATACAGCATGCTGACCCACCTTTTGGCGCACCACTGCGACCTGGATGCGCACGAGTTCATATATCATTTAGGTAACGCGCACATTTACGACGACCACGTGGAGGCGCTAAAAGAACAATCAAAAAGAGAGCCGCACGAATTCCCGAGAATTGCCATTCGGGCGCTGCATGACGACATAAATGACTACGTGGTTGAAGAGTTTGAAGTGCAGGGCTACCAATACCACGATTCCATTCCAATGACAATGCGACAATGAAATTCCAACGTTCATTAAATACTTAAATGCGAAAAGAATATGAAATAATAGTATCATGTGCATTTATATTGCCACGCAACACACACACCACATACACCAGACAATACATCATGAGTAGCTCTGCTTCCATATCTGCCGCAAAGAAACGTCGGGCGAACCAAGTGCAACCTATGCAACAAACCATGCAACCCATGCAACCCATGCAACCCATGCAACCCATGCAACCCATGCAACGCCCAAATTCAGCACCAGGCCCGGTGCCTTTAGTAAATTTGACTCCTGCACAGCGCCAGCAATATTTACAGCAGCAACAACTCCGGTTGCAGCAGCAACCACAAATGCAGCAACAAATGCAGCAACAAATGCAGCAACAACAAATGCAGCAACAACAAATGCATCAACAACAAATGCAGCAACAACAAATGCAGCAAAAACAAGTTCCGGTGAATCGCAATCAGCAAACACAGCAACCACATCAAACACATCAAACACAGCAAATACAACCACAATCATCCCGGTTAGCATGGCCAGCACCACCCATATATGTCATGAAACAAATGGACACTCTTTTGTTTCAGCAAGGACAATCCATTGATGAAATCAAGAACCGGTTGAACTGTATTGAAACCGGGTCTTCTTGTGGTGATGGAGGTCCCAACACCCATGACAACATTAAGCCAGCACTCATGTCTGATCCCGAATTTATTAATGACATTGTGGATAATATCATGACCAATTCCAATTTGTCCGAAATCATTGAGCAAATTGATGTTGTGCAAAGCGAGAATCGCGAACTGCGTGAGTTATTGTATGTCCAGCAAAAAACCATTAATGAGATGAACATAATGCTTTTGAAACTGTTATCTCAAGGACACAATCAACCACAACTTACTCAAGCTCAAGACGAAGCGGTCAAGGCAAATGAAGCAAATGAAGCAAATGAAGCAGACGAAGCAGACGAAGCAGACGAAGCAAATGAAGCAAATGAAGCAAATGAAGCAAATGAAGAGGGTGGTTCAAATAGAGATTCAAATGTTGAGTTGGAAATCACAGAGAAATGATGCATCTCGGGATGTGTCTCGTAAAATTTATATGAAATTATTGTAGCATATAAATAAGCATTTAAAAAATAAGTCATACACATTATCAGTTTGCATCTATTTATTTTATTTTTTTAATTTTCGCATGCAATCCGTCTTTGCCGTCCTCGTGTTTTGCGTTGTGTTGTTCCTCTATTTGCACATTTACTTCCATTTGAAGACCAGTAATGACTTAGAAGTGTATGAAATAGACCAGCCGTCCAAGGACAAGTTAGAAGAAGTGTGTGACCTGCGGCAACCGGTGCTGTTTGACTACGCCAATGACCGTCTGATGGAGTCGTGCACACTGCCTGCAATGAGAAGCACTTACGGCGCATTTGACGTGCGCCTCCGCAACGTGAAGGACGGCGCCGAAGAAGCCGATGCCACCGATTTGTATGTGCCACTCACGCTGCACGCTGTTGCCGAAACGTTCCGCAGTGACAAAGATTCGCGTTACATTACCGAAAACAACAGCGACTTCCTGGAAGAAACCGGCCTCGTGAAAACCTTCAAATACAACGACGCATTTTTGCGCCCGCACATGGTGTCCAAATGCGTGTACGACGTGATGTGCGCGTCGCCCGGCACCCAAACCCCACTCCGTCATGAAGTGAATTACCGCAATTATTATTTAGTAACGCAAGGCAGTGTCAAGATGCGACTGATTGCACCGCGGGCCAGCAAGTATCTGTTTCCCGTGTCCGACTACGACAACTTTGAATTCCGGTCCCCGGTGAATCCGTGGTCCGTGCAGCCCGAACACCGGGCGGATTTTGACAAACTTAAGACCATGGACGTGGAACTACGCGCAGGGCAAATCATTTACATTCCAGCGTACTGGTGGTGCAGCATGCAGTTCCCATCGGCAGACTTAACTACGCTGTGCTGCTTCAAGTATCGCACGTACATGAACACGGTCAGCATAATGGACAAGCTGTGCATGTGGATGCTGCAGCAACAAAACGTGAAACGTGATGCAATTGAAAAAAAAATAACGGGCATTGTAACCGATACACCCATTGCAATCAATGCAACCAATGCAATCAATGCACCCATTGTAAACGATGCAACCAATGCAACCAATGCAACCAATGCAACCAATGCAACCAATGCAATCAATCCAACAGAGGTTCTCGGTGTGAATGGTTGATTTTGTTGATTTCATGCAAAAATTCAACAGCGGTGAATCTTTCTTGAGCTGGACAAAGTGTGCGCCGAAACAAATTGCGCATCGGTTCGTCATTGATTTGATTGAAATACGAAGGGTTTATGTGTCCAGTGTATTGATCATCAAAAAAATCGGGAGGATAATCTTTCATGTAAAATATGCATTTTCGCAACGCCATCATTGTAAAAAACATGAGCGCAAAAGACCACATGTCGTTCTCTTTTTTGTTCTTTGTCCAGTTGTATGCGTCCGTTTTCATTGTTTGCGTGCATCCGTTGCCGGTTTCGGGTGCGCAAAACGGTTTGGTTCCGCCGGTTCCTTCACTGCCATTGTGCAGCCCTGACATGCCATAATCAATGACGTAAAGAACGGGCTCATCGGACGAAATGCACACGATCGTGTTTGCAGGCTTAATGTCACCATGCACGATGTCATACGTGTGTAAATAATTCAGCGCTTTGGCCATTTGTCCACACATTTTTGCAAGCGATTCATTGCTTGGACGATTTTTATGAAACCATACGTCTATGGTTTGAGATTTCCAGACAAAGGGTTGAATGCTGTAAGAAATGTGATGAAACAGGGTGCGCACCGATTCCGGTATTTTTCCGAGGTTGTTGAGCTGCACACACACGGGAATGACAACGTGGTTATCGGAATCAATTCCATTGATGCCGTCATAATTCGCATGCTGTATGAGCCGATTCACAACACAATGTTCTGCCTTTATTTGCGAGTTGTCAAACGCGTGTTCAACCCGAACCATGAAATTGTTGATGTGAAACATGCCAATCATTTCCTTTAATCTACAGAACATGTGATACAATGATGCATGATCGTATAGGTTGATGTCGTACGTGTCAATGTTCAGGTGCAGCCGTTTCCTGATTTTTAAAATGATTTTGGGTATGTCTTCTTTGTGCAACTCGTATCTTCTAACGCAACGTTTGTTGCATTCCGAAAAAAAATAAAGTGGACGAATCATTGCAATTAACTGGCAAATGTCATTTTTATCAGCACATTTCCATTTTGCAAGGACGTCTGAATCGCATTTTTCATATTTGAATACATGGTCCGCCAACGTCAACGGATTTGATGCACACGTTTGTGATGATTCGGCCTTTTCTGGTTCTGGTTCTGGTTCTACTTCTACATGTTTTGGTTCTGGTTCTGGTTCTACTTCTACATGTTTTGGTTCTCGTTCTAGCTCTAGCCCTAGCCCTAGCTCCACTTGTTTTGTTTCTGCTTTCACTTCTACATGTTTTGGTTCTGATTCCACATATTCCACTTCTACATATTCCACTTCTACCTGTTTTGATTCTTCATGCATTATTTTGTGTTTTGGTAGTGACTCTGCTTGTTTTGATCTTCTTACTGATTTCCTAATAGAATGCACAATGTTTGAAGTGAATTGTTTGATGTGTTTGAACATTATAAAATAAAATAAAATAAAAAGGATTCTGATTGCATTACTGCGTTGAGTTAGGTTTATATTGTTTACATTTCATTAAAACCGGATCAAACTCAAGTGGTCCAATAAAGTCATTATAAAAAATATAAATAGATTAGGTATATGCATATATTATATAGTTCTATTAGTGCCAATAGTTATAAGTTCCAATGGCATCCACACTCTGCAATAACCCGCTGTTTAAAAAAGCGCTGGAAAATGAAAATAATGCGGTAATAACCACTTTGACCACTCGGAAAATCACCGCCGAAAAACTGCATCAATTGCGCGAGTTGGGCCTAAATCCCCACGTGTTGCAGGATTACATGACCAAACTAAAAGACTATCGCCACGTGGATGATTTGAACGGGTTAACCCATGGGGCATACATCCGTTGGATTGATTTGAAACATCCAGAGCGACTCACACTTGCCAAGGGGGCCATTGTGTGTGACATCAAAATCGGGCAAAAAGGGGTGTCGTTATTATGCAAAATACACCCAAATCCAGCATTGTTTTACATCAACATGGACGAGGTTATCATTTTTCAACGCATGAGCCAACAAGAGCGCATCATTTTGATCGCGATGGATTATTTGGACGTTGATACTGACGCTGACGCCAATATCTCTTCGGATGCCTCTTCGGATGCAGACACATGATGCAACCCCTGAAACTTTTTTAGAACACGATATTCTTGACGAGATATAACAATGAATTCATCGTCGTTATTGTTGGTTCCGGTTCCCTTGAGGTTATTATCGTTGTTATTACATTTGTGGCGGGTCATAATATACATGATGCCGTCACATGTTTTCCCCAAGCACCAGGTGCTTAATTTGAATGCGATTGACAATGCCAAATCGGCAATGAAGAAAAGTACCATGGTTTACATTATGTGCACATTATGTATTGATGCACATTTATCATGTTAGTTGACAACCAGAATGTTTTTGCGGGTTTTGGCAACTCTTCGTACTTTGCGGGATCGTCCCTTGCACGACATGTCAAAATATTTCAACCCCTTCTTTCCAAACACGCTGTTGGTGCAGAGCGCAATGGCATTTTGAGTGCCCACCTTTTTTTCCACAGCCTTAATGCATTTACACAACTTGGTTGCTAAAATGTCCTCCGCTCTTTGTTTTAGCTCGCGGGCATTCAAATTATCAAATGGTATTTTATAATACGAGAGAATTTTCTCGTAATCCGTTTTTGTCATGGTCATGGAACGTGGTGTGCTCATTACTAAACCAATATTGATAAATATGAATCGCCTCTATACCTATGCCTATGCCTAAAACCAAAACAAGGGTCCCTATTAAACCCATATAAAATATTTTAATTGGGAAAAAATCAACACAATCACATAAATAAACCGGCAATTTTAAATATTCAATTATTATAGTTTAGATCCGCCTTTTTGGTTGTTTAGGTATTAATTCAAATCGCAAATCATGGCCAATTCCCCGAAAAAAAGAATAGTGGTTCTTGATGTGGATGAAACCATTGGATACTTTGTGGAACTGGGTATTTTTTGTGATGCGCTCACCCAAACGGCATGGAACAATGACGCAATGGCTCAATACGCGCACTTCAACCATTTGATGGACGCATTCCCCGAATTCTTGCGACCGAATATCATGGATATCCTGCTGTTTTTGAAACGGAAGAAGGAAGCCAACGAGTGCTGCGGGGTTATGGTTTACACGAATAATAATGGCCCTCGCGCATGGGTGGAACACATAATCAAATACATGGAATCCAAACTGGGTGCACCGCTGTTTGACCAAATCGTGGCGGCGTTCAAAGTGAACGGGAAAATAATAGAAATGGGCCGCACCACACACGATAAAACGTATGACGATTTGATGCGGTGCACCAAGTTACCGTCCAATGTGGAGGTGTGTTTCTTGGACGATCAAATGCACTCCCACATGGAGCACGGGCAAGTGTATTACATCAATGTGAAACCGTACGTGCATCAGCTGAGCGTGCAAACATTGATAGATCGGTTTATGCATGCGCCCGCACTGTGTTCAACCACGCACATGGGAAAGGCCGATTTGCTACACCGCGTATCCATTTTCATGCAGCGATTTACCGCAACACACATTCCAAAAGACCCAATGGAACAAGAAATAGATCGCATCATTAGCAAAAAAATCATGGAACACCTGAATGAATTTTTTAATGGCGCAAAATTCAATGGCGCAAAATTCAATGGCGCAAAATTCAATGACGCAAAACTGCAAAATCCCAAACTGCAAACCACATTGAAGCAATCAAATAAACGGGTTTCAAAAACAAGAACAATGAAAAAAAAATTATGAAATGTGAATTGTGAATCATTTAGCAAACAACATTTTTTTTTTTATTTGGTTATATTATAACCTTATCCATTCAAATGTTTAATCTTTCTAGTGTCATTTACCTCATTTTCCTCTTCTACGTGCTCAGCCCCAACGTGCTGCTGCGCATCCCTCCCAACGGCTCCAAGCACGTGGTTGCACTCGTGCACGCCGTCGTGTTCGCCGTGGTGTACTACTACACGTCGGGTTATGTGAGCGGAATGCTCGGCTCATTTTAAACAAGCATTTTCAAACATGAAGAATAAAAAAATATAGTTTTTTATGCTTCTTATAATCGCTATGAAAATAATTCATTCATTTGGGTTTATTGCATTTGGAATTATTGTGTTTTTTTGTGTTTTTTGTGATTTTTGTGTTTTTTGGACTTGGACTTGGATTTAGACTTGGACTTGGACTTGGACTTGGACTTGGACTTGGACTTGGACTTGGACTTGGACTTGGGCTTGGACTTGGACTTGGACTTGGTTTTTTTCGTCTTTCCTCCTTGTAACTGTCTTACGTTAATGGGACTGGAACTGCCAGGAATTGCACACGTTGCGTTTGAATCTCGTTTTCCACAAGGTATCACATAAATAAAATCAATTGCTTGATAATTGCTAACAAAATACTTTAATAAGTGGATAATCTTATCATTGCTATCTAATGGTTCGTGTGTCTTTGATACTGTCGTTCCTTGTGGTGTAATCAACGATAATGTTTGTGGGTCAACAAAACGCCATCCATGGTGTCCGCTGATCGAAAATGAAACCCAATGCCCTATTTCACTGTATTCCTGCGTGCGCGGTTTATAATTCAACGGATACAATTTAACAAATATTGCATATGTGAGTGGATCTGTGACTGGTCCAGCCCTGGACATACGGTCAATTATTCTCATAAATTCATATAAACGGTTAACACCTGGTTGGATTAGCAGACGTTCAACCATGTATGTATGAGGGGCATCCCCATTCAGTATTCCATGTTTATTCATTATATTAATAAACTGACGCGTGGTTACTCCCTCTGACTGCATTGCAGTCATAATGTTTCCTTCTTTTTCATTAAATATATTGTAATACGTCAACAAGTTGTAAAGACACCCTTGGGTTGTTATGTGCACCCCTCCTGGTGATAATAATAATGGATTCATTCTCTCATTTACGAAATGAATTTTTTTCATAAACATTGCACCGTTATGCGTTCCAGTTCGCAGAATCGTTGGTTCACGTGGCATTTTGTAATAAGGAACCATTCGGTCAACCGCCACTTGATCAAGAATTGGAATTGGGAGAGTTTGATCACCAGATAGTCCGCGACAACAAAAAAACATTATATTTGCATTTTCTTCATTTAATCCAACCGCATTTTTTATAGTTTTCAAATCTTTCAATATAAAATTGAATAAAAACATATACGTGCAAAACCTTTTGTCTAAACTATGCATGGTTTGTAACGCGTTCCAGTTGATCAAGCATATTTTTGTATACGTCCCATTTGACCAGTGATCATACCGCCATATTCCAATGCTATCCTTAAATTCTTGGCTTTCATCATCTGGACCATAAATGCCAAAACTAAGTGGTTGCAATATAACAGAATCATCATGATAGTCGCATTTTTCACCATAGTCATGTCGTCCCAACAAATATTGAATATATGAACCATCATATTTGGTCAGTAATTGTTTTGCACCAACGCTAACACCTTCAATCGGATCATACGTTGGACATTGACCACGTTTGACTGCATAACCTATTTTTTTTCCGATTGTAGGGTCAATTTTATATGCAATCCTATGTTCACTGATTGTTATCCCATGAATTATTATGAAATAACTCACATTTTGCAATTGTATAACATGTTCGCCACTTTCCATACTTTCCATACTTTCCATTCTTTCCACTCTTGGCATAGACACATTTTCCACTCTTGGCATAGACACACTTTCCACTCTTGGCATAGACACATTTTCCACTCTTGGCATAGACACACTTTCCATTCTTGGCACAGACACACTTTCCAGTCTTGGTATACTTTCCATTCTTGGCATAGACACACTTTCCATTCTTGGCACAGACACACTTGCCATACTTGCCATACTTGACACACTTGACACACTTGACATTCTTGCCATACTTTCACTCCGACTTATGGATGGTTCTGATTCCCTTGCTGATTCCATTGATTCACTTATTACATTTTGAACACTGCCCGCGGGGTCCACTGAGAATGATACAACGGGCACACTTCTTGCCGAAATTTCAATAAATATTTCTTGCAACAAAGGCATAACTTCAATCAATGTTTGTGAAAACAGTTCATTTATTTTTATTGAATCATCATTATAATCCAATTCCAATGGTTGTAGAACTATCAACATTTTGGAATACATGTCCGGAATTCTGGAAAAAACCTCCGAAATTTCATTCGCAAGCCGGATTGGAGAAAGGTCTAGGACATTGTCTCTTTCCCTAAGACGTCCTCTCGCCACTAAAATTATTTTGATCATATCCAGCAGTGGTTTAATGCGTGCCATGATTTCGCGTAATACCGATAAAGCATTTGCATGTTGCGTGAATTCATTCATACTTTCATGCATATTTGCATATGCCGTTGTTTCCATTTTAATTTTGAATGGATCAATAACAGTCCGCTGCGCACTCCGAGGCGACGGCGACGACGACGGCGACGACACATACTCAAGATGTGACATGAATATGTATAATTGTATAATATAAATAAATATTAAATTTTATTGCGTTCATTCCACATTCTTAATGTCAGTGCGTGTGGAGTTGTTGAACACGCGATTGGCCAAATTGAAGCAGTCCGGGTTCATGGGTGCAAACTTCTCTGTTTTAAATAAGAGCGGGTGCGTTTGCTCAATCTGACGCGAATCAATGCGCACATTGTAAAGATCGCTCTTGGACGACGGCACATATTCGGATTGATCGCACTTTTGCAACGCGAAAAACTGGTTGCGCAGCGTGGATTCCGTGTTGACCGCCGTGGCGTAGCCGGACCATGGAGCCACCGCGCTTCCCGGGTTGAACACATGTTCTGGGTTGTAGACGGGGTAGGTTGCGAGCGGCACGGTGGCTTCTTTGCGCTGGTCCAGAATGGGCATGACCGCGTATTTTGTGAGCACCGGGCGCGCGCACATTTGGGGCTGCAGCGGAGCCGACGGAACGTTACGATCCCGCATGCGACGACTCAACTCTTCGGTGCGCTCTTGCTGACAATACGCCACGCTTCGGGGCACCCCATAAAATGGTTCTTGAATATGCTGCATTTGTGATTATATTGATATTGATATTCTTATAGTTATTGGTATTGTGATATTGTGATATTGTGATATTGTAATATCATTATATTTATATTTTTTTGAACACCAATTTAAAGAGTTTATTTCATTGTTTATTATCATTGCATTCATATTACCATGTGCGGCATTTTTTACTACGAAGCGCTCGGCTCCAACAATCGCATCCCAATGACACTGTTGCACGCTCTGCAACAAAATTTTGCTAAAATATCTCATCGTGGTCCCGACAACAGTCGCTTCGTTGTGAACGGCCAACGCTGCATGGGGTTCCATCGCTTGGCAATCAACGGGTTAACCCCCGCCGGCGATCAACCGTTTTCACTGTTGGACTGTGATCTCATTTGCAACGGCGAGATATACAACCACAAACAATTGGCTGAGAAGCACGGGTTCACTTGCGTGAGCGAGTCCGACTGCGAAGTCATTATCCACTTGTATAAGTTATTCAATGGCGACATGCAAGCCACCCTGCGAGAGTTGGACGGCGTGTTTTCGCTGGTGCTCATTGACCGAGAGCGGGATTTGCTGTATGCTGCGCGCGACCCGTTTGGCGTGCGGTCGCTTTATATCGGCAGTTCCAGCACTTATGCGTGCGACATTTCGGTTGCCAGTGAAATGAAGGCGCTGCAACACTGCGACCACGTGGAGCAGTTTCCGGGTGGCTGCTACATGACGGTGTCTAAGCAAGACCACTCCAGGTTTGAAACGCAGCTACATCCCTATTACCCAGGCCTGCGTCTGGACGACACGCAGAAAGTGCCTTATATTTACAATTTTGGCACTGCGCAGTTGGACGATGATGTGAATGCTCCGCCCGAACAATTAGAAATGCGCGCATGCGCAACGGTGCGCGAGTTGTTTGAGTTGGCGGTGTGCAAACGGCTCATGAGCGAGCGTCCCGTGGGCTGCCTGCTGTCCGGCGGCCTGGACAGCTCCATTGTTACCGCGCTGGTGGTGAAGCACATGGCCCCTGATTCGCCAGTGGACACGTACGCGATTGGACTGGAGGGATCCGTGGACTTGAAGTGGGCGCGTCGCGTGTCCGAGTATCTGGGCACGCGGCACCACGAGGTGTGCCTGACGGAGCAGCAGTTTTTGGACGCCATTGATGCCACCATTTACCAGATTGAGAGCTACGACACGACCACCGTGCGCGCGTCGGTGGGAAACTACTTGGTGAGCAAGTACATCTACGACAACACGGACAACGTGGTCATATTTTGCGGCGACATGAGCGACGAAATTTTCGGATCGTATCGCGGGTTTACCAAGGCACCAAGTGACCATGACTTTGCCCGGGAAAATGGGCGCATGGTGCGGGACGTGCGCTACTTTGACTTGCTCCGTTCGGACAAGAGCATCAGTGGCGCCGGGCTGGAGGCGCGCGTGCCGTTTGCAGACAAGACGTTCTTGGAATTTGTCATGAGCCTGCCGCCATGGATGAAGCGGTTCGGCGAAGGGGCCGATTATGCGATTGAAAAGCACCTGCTGCGCAAGGCGTTTGGTGGCCTGCTTCCGGAGGACGTGATGTGGCGCCGCAAGGAGGCGTTCAGCGACGGCGTAAGCGGGCACGAGCGCACCTGGGTGCAAATCATTAAGGAATACGTGGACCAGCGCGTGAGCGACACAGAAGTGAGCCTTGCGAACGACTTGCAGAAATACAAGCACAACGCGCCGTACGACAAGGAGAGTTATTATTATAGGACCGTGTTTGAGCGTCATTTTCCTGGAAAAGGATGCGCAGAAACCATTCCGTATTTTTGGAGGCACCCGTTTTGCGAGGGCACATTAGATCCGTCCGCGCGCTTGCTTAAGGACGTTTATGCGGCAGAGAACCAAGGTTGAACATACTTTAGAAACACAAAACTATCTTTGAAATTTCGGTTTTTCAAAAATAAAATATTGCAACATTTTATAACAAAATGTCAACAAATAATGCACCAAATAATGATAATGATTTCATTGATGAACCTCTAAAACGCACATTGGGGGAACCATCTTATACGACGCCCCCTGAGCAAATTGAGGAATGGAGAAAAAAAATGGGGTATGGAGGGCGTCATTCCCGTCGTGGTGCCCGTCGCGGTTCCCGTCGCAGTTCCCATGGTGGGTCCCGTCATTCCCGTCGTGGTGCCCGTCGTGGTGCCCGTCGTGGTTCCCGTCGTTCATGTCGCAGGTAAATATATCGCTTGTCGCTTGTCGCTTGTCGCTTGTCGCTTGTCGCGCTACAATGCCCCACATTTGCATATTTGTACATAATATGCAAATCAAATCATAAAATAAAAACAAATGAACTTGAATTTGGACCAGGTGGATCATGTCACGCTGGACCTCATGGTGAACCAGCCTCAGTATGAGCGGTATTTGCGAATAAAAGAAGCCGACTTGAACGGCAAATTTGAAAAGGCCAAGCGCTTCTACAAGAAACGGATTATAGAAATGACGCGAGACATGCTGAAGGGCGAAACTGAAACAATGACCGACATTTTCGTATTGCAGGCGTTTGATGCGTATGCCAAAGCGTGCATAACGCACTTTAGGAACAAGGACAAGAATGACACGCTGCAAGAGGAGCACATTGCGGAGTGCGTTGCGATTGGGCATCTGCCATCCATTGTGGAAGAAGAAGCCGCAACAACCTACGATGTAATGATTGATGACGACAATAACAATCACGCCAATGGCAACAATTGCACGGATGCTCTCAAACGAAAACTGGATATAATTTTGTCATTTGATAAGCACAAACACAAGGCACACACGCCCACGCTGGACACATATGTCATCAAAACCACTCCACCCCCCACTATCAAGAATAATGTTCCCATTCCACAGATGAAAGAAATCAATCTGGATGACCCCAAATTCAAAACGAAAGACATTAAACCCAAACCATCCAAGACTAAATTGTCATGAAGTTGATGCGATTATTGATTACATCACACCACGCTAATTTTTATTTATCAATGTATTATAACAAAAAATAATACGCATATGCAGTTTAGTAGCATAACAATTGGTTCTGCGATAAAGGGCGTCATTACAATGACGCCGATTCGGTTCTATGAAATAACAGACCATCACATTAAATATGTTGTGATGTACCAACTACAATTCACCAATCCTAAAGGGATTGAAATAAATGCAACAATACCGTACTACGTGTCGGATGGAACAACCAATAAACTACGTGCAAATATGCTTTACCCGTTCATGTGTTATTCTAGAATGAGTGACGCAGATACTTGCCCATACGACTTAACAAGAAATTCGTTTGTGCCCATATTAATAAAATACAGAATTATTGAAGATCTCAATATAGATGTATTGGATGCAAAAATGTTTACCATTTTTTCAGAAATGTTTCACGATTTGCCCGATGAAATAAAAACATTGCGAATTAAATTAAATAATCCATTTGATAAACGTGATAGAGGAAATGATTTAATATCCGTTTTGCAAAGAATAACAAATTTGCTTGACTTTTTGATTTGCATTTCATGCAATACCATAAGACAGTTTGCGTTTACGGATCATGAGAGAAAAGCCGTTGAAGCCGGCAAATACTGTCCTCTTTCACAATCACAAATTAAAGCCGGAAATGACCATACTGACTTATCTATACCTGGAGAAGATGACGTGTACACGTATCGGGATTATAGGCGCATTCAGATAACGGACAACGCGCGCAGTCCGTTTAATGCACACTTTCGTCTGGCCATACTAGCCACACTTCACTCATATTACCAATTATTCGTAGGCAGTGGACTCGTGGGGATGACGCCATACGCCGAAGTTGAATATGTCCCTGTCACGATTGCTGAATTCAATGGAATCATTGATGTCTGCAATAAGTCTGTCACAAAAACAAATATGAAAAATTATGAACAAATTTCAATTGAAGTTGCTGGCATGATTACATCAGCGGCAGCGGCAAGTGTTCTTTCTCAAGAAAATAGGAAATTATTGCAATCAACACTTGTGACCCCCATGAAACCCATGGGCTCACGAGACATGGATGCGGATACGTTTTACAACCAACTATTAAAAAAATATGCGTTTACATGTGTTAGCAAAAATGCACAAATAGGCAAAAAAATCATAGCCGAAATGTCAGATGAAGAAATTATGCAAGAATTAACGTCATATTCTGACTTCATAGATTCTGAAACCATTCAAGTAAAAGTGCGCACGACCGAAGGAACCATGCAAACTGCAATTATGAGTTTAAAGAATTATATAAACAAAGAGACAACCGATAAAACCCCCGAAGAAAGGATTGCAATTTTTCGCAAATTTATTTTGGATGTTCGCATGAGAAAAATGCGATATAATTACAATGGACAACTACGAATCAATGTGCCAATTCCGGGTAAAAACAACATTTATTTACAGTTTGATGTAGATTCAACAACTGAAACGTTGTCAAATTTAAAATCTAAAATACGTGATAAACTACGTGATACACTACGTGATGACCCGCATATAAATCCATCATTTCAACAAGAACTTCGGTTGCACACGCCCACGGGTACAATCATTATGGACAACGATAGAAAAACGATTGCAGAATATAAAATACCCAATGAAAGCGAATTCACTTTAGTTTTGAAACAACCTGAGGCTGCAAACGCTGGTGGCAAACGTCGCACTCATAAGAAACGCCGGCATAAGAAACGCAATAACAAAACGTGTCGTCGTCGTCGTCGTCATAACTGAATCTATAATTATGCATAAAAATAATTATAAATTGCAATTTTATAAAATATTTACATATTGCAACACATAAAATTAAGTAACATTTTGGAATGAAGGTCAAATCAAAAATAACTAGGTTCAGAATCAAGGCCAATAACAAGACCAGAACTAATAAAGCCAAATCCAATAAGGCCAAATCCAATAAAACCAGAACCAGATCCAATAAAACCAGAACCAGATCCAATAAGGCCATATACAATAAGGTCAGATCCAATAAGGCCATATCTAGCCCAGAGTTTGAACATCTCAAGTGCGGCCCGGTGCAAGACAATTACTTCACCTGCTACGACAACGATACACTGCATAAATTAAGAGACGGCTGGAATGTGCGCCACCCCGATGTCCGCATTGAAACGAACGATACAAAAGAAATTTGGATCGCGCTGAAGCGTCACATGAACGGCATGTGTCGCAACGAGGCGTGCTGGATGAAAAAAATTATGAATGCGGATCCAGCAATTGTGGCAGAAGACACATTTGCACCGGAAGCACCGAAGTCGTGGATCCATAATCCGGACGAGTGGCTAACCAGCGAAGACATTGAGAACGTGATGCGGCAGTACGAAGACAAGTTTCCCGCGTTTGAGTTTCTGGGACCGTCGCCTAGCGATTACAATGCTCCCAAGCTGGCAGGCGTGTGCGTTTGGGAGGAGCTCTGCAATTTCAGTCTGAAAAAATACGTGGAGTCGGGCACGCAAAAAATCGGCGTAATTTTTAACACGGATCCGCACACGGAGGATGGCTCCCACTGGGTGTCGTTGTTCATCAACCTTCATCCGAATGACAACTTCATATTCTTTTTTGACAGCACGGGGGACCGCCCACAGAAAGAAATCCGAGAATTCACTCAAACGGTCACGCAACAGGGGACCTCCCTCGGCATCCGATTCAAGTATTATGAAAACCGGAAACAACATCAAAAACACAACACGGAATGCGGCATGTATGCGTTGTTTATGATTGTGAATTTAATTGAAGGCACGCGCACGCCGAAAGAATTCATGCGCGGCGACCGAATTCCCGACAGCCACATGTTGGAATTCCGCAACGAGTATTTCAATCGGGGAGGCAGCATTTAAACCAAACCAATGGCAGCCAATGCATTCATTTCGTGTAAAAACACATTTAAACGAAATGTTGTCAATATGACAATACAATACAATACAATACAATACAATACAATACGCAATGCACACGATGAATGATGGACCTTTGCCCGAAAGGCCATCCGTGTGTTTGAACATGATCGTGAAGAACGAGGCACATATCATTCGTCGCACGCTGACCATGCTGTGTTCCAAAATCCGGTTTGACTACTGGGTCATTTGCGACACGGGGTCTACCGACGCAACCCCTGAGATTATCCAGGATTTCTTTTTACAAGCTCGTGTGAACATTCCTGGTGAGCTACACTGCGACGCGTGGGTCAATTTCGCGCACAACCGCACCCTGGCACTGAATCGGGCATTCGGGAAAACCGACTTGCTGCTCGTGTTTGATGCGGACGACGACATTTGCGGCACCATCACGATGCCCTCCGTCGTCACGCACGACGAATACCAGCTCAAGTTCGGATCCCCCCATGCGGGGTCCATCACTTACGCGCGAACCCTGCTGATCAATAACCGCAAGCGTTTCCAGTACCATTCTGTCGTGCACGAATACATCAGCTGCCTGGAGCCGTCCCCCCAAAACCAAAGCTGCGTTCTGGCCGGCGACTATTACGTGGTGTCGGGACGCAGCGGTGCGCGCAATCAGGACCCCGATAAGTATTTGAAAGACGCCCTGCTTCTGGAATCCGCGCACGCCGAGGCGGTTCAAAAA